>OMGY01000007.1_pt1 | contig 199299 bp, 185 predicted proteins | sample 1674461 | NCBI WGS metagenome assembly OMGY01 (sample SAMN05578579, study PRJEB25193) | human gut metagenome | biome: Human Microbiome; feature: human-associated habitat; material: feces | host: Homo sapiens | place: USA:Birmingham | reverse complement strand
AAATAACCGGATTTTCAATGGGCGGCACGGGTATTTACAGCGAGGATGATGTTGAACCCAGAGGAGTAAGAAAAGTGTTGATTTTTAAGGCTTATTCAAAAGCTATCGTTAAATGGTATCGATTGCGGCGAATAAGCCTTGATTTTTTGCTTTAAAATTCACTTTGTGGGAACAGAGCCACGAAATAGGGTTGACAGAACACTATGGATATTACAAAAGTGAACCCTTTTTTCAGTCAAAAGGGTTCACTTTATAACGATAGGGGGTTCAGTAGATTTAGCGGTTATACACCATTAAAGCAGTTCATTGAGAAGGTTCATGCATTTTGCCTTTTGCTGGAGATTTGCACTGCCGTAAACATTCAGCGTGAAAGAAACATTTTTGTGACCGAGAATTTCAGAGAGTGATTTGATGTCGAACTCTGGCATTTCAATTGCTCTGACAGCAAATGTGTGGCGAATTTCATGAAATTTCACTTTTTCCAGTTCGTTTCTTTTCAAAAAACGTGAGAAGAACTGACGATAGGTGCGAGGTTCTGTCGGTTTTGTCTTGCCAGTCAGAAAGTAGTGATTCGGGTTATCCGTATAGAACTTTTTGATAATATTCATGAGCAGGGACGGAACAGGGATAGTTATCGCAGAAGTTTTTGTTTTAGGTGGTCCTATGTAAATATAGGATTCACCTTTTTTCTTATCGTAAATGCGTTGAACCGTTTTGTTAATGTTGAGAGTCTTCTCTGTCAGAGCAATATCCTTCATTTGCAAGCTACAAAGCTCACCAATTCGCACACCTGTAAAGAGAGCAATGAGGATACCGGCTGTCTTTCTGTTCAAGTCCATGTAGATACACTGAATCAGTGCCTGTTCTTATTCTCTGGAAAGAGAAATTACCTTTTTAACACCGAGTTCCTTCGGATATTCGATCAAATCCCAATTCAGCAACGGAATAATTCTTTCCTTGTACGCGTATTCCATTGAAAGTCTGAGAACGAGAATAACATCTCGGATTGTTTTAACCGTAAGACCTCCGGTATTATCCAGTCTTCCAGATTCGTAGAGATACGAAATGTAATTCTGGATGTCTGTTTCTGTGATGCTGCCGATTTTACGCTTACCAAAATAGGGGATAAGATGATTTTCAGCAATCAGCGTAAATCCGGCGTGGGTTGACGGTGTGATCATCGGCTTCTTTTGATTTAACCAAGTGTTCACAAGCGTCTTGAATTGTGTATTGTTAGTCATTTAGACCACCTCCACGAAACTATCCTGCGGAGGATTAAATTAGGCATTATTGCCCTCAAGTAACGGTCTTGAAAATCGTCCGAAACTGAGATTTCCGGGGTTTGATGAGCCGTACAAACAATGCCGTATTGGTGACATCTATGCGGAGAGAAACCAGCGCGGAGCAACCGACATGGAATTACTATCTGTCACAATGAACGATGGTGTCATGCCTCGCTCTGAGATTGAAGGCAAGGACAATTCCAGTGAAGATAAAAGCAACTATAAGATCGTTCGCAAGGGTGATATGGTCTACAATTCTATGCGGATGTGGCAAGGTGCAAATGGTATTTCTCCGTGTGACGGTATCGTCAGTCCTGCTTATACAGTTCTCATGTCCAAGCAGGAGATCAACAATGGCTATTTTGCAGCACTCTTCAAAAGTTTAAACTTAATCAATGTGTTTAGAAAAAACTCTCAGGGCATGACATCAGATACATGGAATTTGAAATATCCTCAGATAGAAACTATTAAGGTGCGGATTCCCTCTATTTCTGAGCAGGATAAGGTATCAGAAATATTCCGAATCCTTGATGAAAGAATAGCTGCACAATCTCGGTTGATCGATAGTCTCAAGAAGTATAAAAGAGGATTGTCCGATGCTCTTTTTGAGTCAATAGCCAGAAGTCAAAATGCTAATGAATATCGTTTTGAAGATATAATGGAACTTCTACAAAATAATATTTTTTCAAGAGATGAATTACTATTCAAAGGTGATGGTATTAAAAATATTCATTGTCCGCATTAATGTAGCTGAGAAACAAAAAGAGACACTTGATAAGCTTAGACATGGCCTGCTGCAACAGCTCTTTATATAAAAAGCTGTTGCATAAGAGAGGCTTGCAATTTTGCCAGTTGACTTTGCATTCTTTCGGTATTCGCTATTTTAGCGTTTAATGCCTCAAACATTTTTGATAAGTATTTTTGCTCCTCCACCGATGGTAAGTACCGACATATTTTCACAAACTGAGAATAATGTACTCGCTGCTTTTCAATAAGCGATCCTGTTGCAATCAGTTTATAGTGAATAAGCAGCGGGTAAGATGTCAGGTATTCCTCCCAAAAACAAATTGTTTCCTCTTTATTTACTGAGAAGATATTATAATACCCTGAAACAGCCGCTGTGTAGCCAAGATGATTTGGAGCGATTGCACCAAGATGTGCATTCATAGGATTATATACAAACCAACCAGGTTTGATAGCTTTATAGTTATCTCCGTCTTTAGTAACAAGAAACTCGCGGCAATAACGCTCTGTTTTTGGGGTTACTCCATCTTCAACGGTGAGACTAACTAAAGGTGTTGAAGCACTGTTTGCTGTTCTTATTGATTGTTCTGTAAAATAGTCTCCGAAGCATGAAAGTGTCCACTTGGGAAAGCTCGAATGGTCGTTCTTTCTTCCAGAAGAAAATGCCTGTTGAATGACACCTCTTTTATACTTCTTGAGGGTATCAATTAAAGTCTTCTGTTTTTCTATTCTCAACTCAATCTTTTCAAGAAAAGCTGCTATACGTTTTTGTTCAGAATTAGAAGGCATATGAATTGGCATAGCAAAGAAAACATCATCTTTGATACTTACTCTATCATGACGTGCTCTACTATCACCTGACATATAGACGTATCTATGCCAAACAGAAGAACGAAAATACCATTCAAAATATAACGGATTTATTTCACATTTTGCTCTAAAGCACAGATATAACGGAGAAACAATGCCATCTTCGGAATATTTATAACTGCTTATTGGTCCATAAGGTGCATCTGCCGATTTGCGTGGGTTGTATACAAAATCGTTTTTATGAATTATATAGTAATTATTTGTATTATCGCTATTAGCAATATCTTTATTAAAGTATTCTCTTTGTGGAATCAATCCCAATTTAGCAGAATTACAAATTACATTTGTTATTTTCCCATCTGTATTCTTTTTTATATTTTTTATGAAGATGGCTGACAGAGTTGTTTCTTCCCACGGCTCATCAAACCCCAGAAATCTCAGTTTCGGACGATTTTCAAGACTGTTAAAGGAGGCTGGTATAGCTATGGCAAACAAGAAAAACAAGGTTAAATTTGGTTTTCAGAACGTCTACTGGGCGAAAATCAATGAATGGGGCGAAGATACTGACGGCAACAAAACTGTTCCTGCATACGGTCCGTCAAAGCATCTTCCTGGGCTGTATCGCTGTCTATCGATGCAAATGGCGAGTCCGAGAGTTTTTTTGCGGATAACAGGGTCTACTACGTCATCAACAACAATGCAGGATATACAGGTGACCTTGAAATTGCCTTCATCACCACAGAATTTGCGACTGATTTTCTGGAACAGTTTAATACATTCTCTATTTATGAGATCCTTCCTCAGCTGATCGAGTTGTGAGGGCTTAACACAGCAACACAGATAGAATCTAAAAAAAACATCGCCAGACTGACCGACCGATGACTACTCCACTATTCCTGTTAAGATGCAAACAGCTCGGTCTTTCGATGACCGAGCTGGATCTGCTGACAATTGGTTTGATAAATTCTTCCTCTTCATAATCAACATCAATTCCATTTAACATCAGGAAAGCAAGCATTGCATGCGTTCCGATTCTCTTGTTTCCGTCAACAAATGCGTGATTTTTAATCAAGCTGTATCCTAAATGTGCTGCTTTATCAATGATTGTCGGATATAGTTCCATTCCTGCAAATGTTTGAAATGGAGCATTCAAAGCCGATTCCAGCAAGCCCTCATCACGGATTTCAGGAGATCCACCTGACTGAGCAATGACATCTTTATGAAGTTCTATAATTTGTTGCTTTGTCAGGCGAATCATTTTGCAAGCTCCTTATATACAGCAGCATTTCTTTTCAGCAATTTTTCTGAAATATCCCGTACTTCTTCGTCAGATGCAGTTTCATCTGTTTCAGCATCATCAAATACCCTTATTTCATAACGTGGCTTATTGTTCTTGAAAATTATCGCTGTACCATACCGGTCAACCGTTCTGGCAACCATAGAAAAATTCTGGTTTGCATCAGTCATGGAAAAAATTGTGTTTGTATCAATGTTCATACGAACATCTCCTTCGTATTTATTATATCATAAAGTTAAGATAAATTCAACCTATTTTTCGAAAAAAGTGAGGTGAACCACAGTGGCAAACAGAATCAAAGGCATCACTGTTGAAATTGGCGGTGATACCACCAAACTTTCCAAGGCTCTGGAAGGTGTCAATAAGAGTATACGAAACACTCAGACACAGCTGAAAGACGTAGAGAAACTTCTGAAACTTGACCCGAAAAATACAGAGTTACTTTCTCAGAAACAGAAATTACTTGCCGACAGCATTTCTGCAACGAAGGAAAAGCTTGCAACGCTGAAAACTGCCGCAGAACAGGCAAATACGGCTCTTGCAAACGGTGAGATCACACAACAGCAATATGATGCCCTACAGCGTGAAATTGTTGAAACAGAGAACGAATTGAAACGCTTGGAAACAGAGGCGAAAAATGCAGGCTCTGCCTTACAGAAAATCGGCGATGCAGGAGAAGTTTTTCAAAATGTCGGCGGTAAAATATCCGGTGCAGGAGAAAAACTTCTGCCAATTACTGCAGGGATCACTGCTCTTGGAACTGCCGCTGTGAAAACCGCCTCCGACTTTGATTCTGCAATGTCGAAAGTTGCCGCCGTTTCCGGTGCAACAGGCGATGATCTACAGGCTTTGCGAGATAAAGCCCGTGAAATGGGCAGTAAAACAAAATTTTCCGCAAGTGAAGCCGCCGAAGCCATGAACTATATGGCGATGGTAGGATGGAAAACAAATGATATGCTGTCGGGTATTGATGGCATTATGAACCTTGCTGTCGCCAGTGGTGAAGACCTTGCGACAACCTCCGATATTGTCACCAATGCACTTACGGCATTCGGTTTAACTGCATCAGACAGCAGTCATTTTGCTGATGTCTTAGCGGCGGCATCAAGTAACGCAAATATCAATGTATCCATGCTTGGTGAATCCTTCAAATACTGTGCTCCGATCGCAGGTGCTTTGGGTTTCTCTTGTGAAGATACCGCTGAAGCTTTAGGCTTAATGGCAAACGCAGGTATCAAGTCCACACAGTCCGGTACTTCCATGCGTTCCATTATGACAGCATTATCCGGTGATGTAAAATTCTGCTCTGCTGCATTTGGAGAAATGGAGATCGCAACCTCCAATTCAGATGGCTCTATGCGTAGCCTTTCTGATATTTTAGCAGATTGCAGAGTTGCATTTGACCAGATGTCGGAATCTGAAAAAGCAAGTGCCGCAGAATCTCTTGTGGGCAAAAATGCCATGTCCGGCTTTCTCGCTCTGATGAATGCTGCTCCTGCGGATATTGATAAGCTGTCTGGTGCAATTGCAAACTGTGGCGGCACATCTTTACAAATGGCGGAAACGATGCAAGATAATCTTGCAGGACAGCTTACCATTTTGAAGTCCCAACTGGAAGAACTGGCGATCTCTTTCGGTGAGATCCTGATGCCTGTCATTCGTGAGATCATCACCAAAATACAGGGATTCGTGGACAAGCTGAACGCTCTTGACCCTGCAACAAAACAAACCATTCTCAAAATCGGACTGATGGCTGCGGCTCTTGGTCCTCTTTTGATTGTAGTGGGAAAAACCATCTCTTCTATCGGAAGTATGATGACTTTCATTTTAAAAATTCCGACCATGATCGCAGGTGCAAAGACAGCCTTTTCTACTCTTGGTGCGGCGATCGGCAGTATTTCCGCTCCTGTCGTTGCGGTTGTTGCGGTAATTGCTATGCTGGTAGCTGCTTTTGTGCATCTCTGGAACACCAACGAGAATTTCAAAAACAGCATTCTTTCCATCTGGGAACAGATAAAGAGTACCTTTGAACGACTGACATCTGGAATTGTTGACAGAGTAAATGCGTTAGGTTTTAATTTTCAAAGTTTCGGCGATATGCTGAAATCTCTGTGGAACGGTTTATGCAATGTGCTTGCTCCTGTATTTGAGGGCGTTTTTCAGCATATTTCGGATATTTTCACCTTTGTGACGGATACCATTCTGAGCGTTCTTGATGTATTCATCGGCTTGTTTTCAGGCAACTGGGAACAGTGCTGGAATGGCATCAAGGGCATTTTTACGGCTATCTGGGATTTTGTCGTCAATCAGTTCAGCAACATTCTCAATACGCTGAGAGGCGTGGCAGATGTATTTCTCGGTTGGTTCGGAACATCATGGAATGTAGTGTGGACAAGCATCAAGGACTTTTTCGTTGGCATCTGGGACAGCATCTGTTCTGCTTTTCAGTCTGTCGCTGACTTTTTCACAAACATCTGGAATGCAATTTCTACATTCTTTACCACAATAGCAACTGCAATCTATACCACAGCAGTTACGATTTTCACTTCTGTCTACGACTTTTTTGCTGGAATTCTGACAAGTATCCACGACTTCTTCGCCACTATTTTCAATGCAATATGGACGGTTATTTCAACTGCCTGCACGACCATTTATGACACAATCTCAAGCATCTGGAATGCTATTTACAATTTTATTTCTCCGCTGTTGGAGGCATTCAAGTATCTGTTTGAAACGATTTTTCAGGCGATTCACATCATTATCGGCAATGTGATGGACTGGATCTCGGAAAAGATACAGACTATCTGGAATGCGATCGTTGCTTTCCTTACACCGTTGCTTGAGGGCATTAAAACGTTCTTTGAAACGGTATGGAATGCCATTTATACCACGATCTCAACGATTTAGTGTGATGAACACGATTCATTCCATCATTTCGAGTGTATGGAATGCGATCAGCGGTACGGTTTCAAGTGTGGTAAACGCTATCCGAAATACTGTATCTTCCGTCTGGAACAGCATTTCTTCCACGATTTCAATAATTACTACCAAAACGACAACAGCCGCACAGTGAATCAGACCAATAATAGTCCGAAAGCACTGTCACGACTGGAGATTTATCGAATGACGAAGAATGTGGTGGAGATGTAAAAAGCATTTTCAAATGTTGAAATCACTTTTAAAGCATTCTCCTCGTTTCTCTATTTATTTGTTTTTCGACCAAGTGATCCACTGATATTTTGCTGTGAGCGGAACGTTACCCTGGAATGGCTTTAACCATTCATCTACATCAATTCCCGGCCACGCATTCACCATAATCCTTCCCGGATTGGTCGGAAGATTTTCTGTTGCAGAATATCTTGCCACGCCATCCACGTACCATGTGATACAATCCGGCTGCCAGTCAAAACCATAGGTATGATATCCCTCAGATGCATCAAATCCCAGATCCAGCATATATTCATGTCCGCCAACACCATCAGTATAGTAGTTCAGCTGTACCTTTGTGGTATCGTATCCCAGAAATTCAAAATCAATCTCATCCCACGGATCATTGTCCGAAGGTCCTGTGTACATGAAGAAACCGGTGTCAACGCCGTCCGCCTTGATCGGCATCATAGAGCATTCGTAGTATCCATATCCGTACTTGTTTCTTGTACGATATTCACCGCTGAGATAGTGATATGTTCTGGAAGGGTCATCTGTGATTGTGATTTCCATAGCATCTGTAAATTTGATATTGGAGGAAGTCCATCCGCAATCAAATACACCGCCATTTGTCCACGGTCCTGATGGGAAAAAGTAGGAACTGGTTCCGTTTCGCAGATCTGCTACCATATCTGACTTTTGATCAATATCGGTTTTTCCGCCGGAAACAGTTGTGGTTACTGTCGTTGTTGTTGCCGGCGTATCAGTGACTGCCGATGTTGTTGTCGGCGGAGTCGGATCAAAACTGCTGTCCGACAGTTTCACCAATCGAAGATTTGTGATCTCTGCCGAGAACGGCACTTTCACGCCACTGCCGCCCAGATTAAATCCAACTCGGCACAAATTGTCTGTTGCACTTGTGTATGAAAATGTTCCTTCGTAATGCTGTTTCGTTGTTGTCCACTTTAGCGTATCGCTGAAATATGGGAGATAATCATCATGTCCCTGCATCACATGGAAAGAAGTAGACTGGTCAGAATCTGCCTGATAGTCAAACGAAATTCTGTATTTTGTCCCCTGTTCCAGCGTGATTCCATCATAGAACATCTGTGCATTCCATTCAAAATCACCGCCTGCGTTGACCTGCATTTTTACGCCGTTCGGAATGTAAGACATTTCACCGTCAGCACCAACTGAGGTATCCACCCAACTCGTCCACTTGTCCTCATTGGCACAGATATTTTCTTCACTGATAAGCAGTTGTTTCATCAGACACAAATCAAATACATTTAACTTTTCATCAGCCAGAAGGTCGGCTACTTTCCAATTCGCCAATGTGGTATCCGGTACGGCGAGCAGCCATTTCTGAAATACCACAATATCACCGATGTTAAATGTTCCGTCACCGTTCACATCACCCTTAACTGTGGTATCCGGTGTATAGCTTTGTCCCTTCGATGCCGCAACCATGGTTTTCAGCAACTCCGGTTCTGCAACCTTCAGTGTGCGGCGATTGAATATCTTATACTGAGAACCGTTATCCCAGTAAATACATGGAATGCCTTTCGCTGTGCAGCTCTCCACATAATATTTTGCCCAGGAAATGATCTGATCCATATTGCCCTTATCCGCACAGCCAAATTCGCCGACGATCACCGGAACGCCATTTTTCGTAAATTGATTGTAGATGTTGTTGATGTACTGGTCAAGCGTTGTCGAATTCCACGTTGTAACATTCGGATAAGCTTCCGATGTAAACTGGAACGGTTGATAAATATGCGTTTCTACGATCAATCTGTCACTTACAGTATCTTCCGGCAACACAAACCCGCTTGTAATTTCTCGGTTTGCCCCTGCACAATAGGTGTTGCAAATCAGATTTCGCTTTGCATTGTTTCCGCCGGAGGCTCTGACCGTATCCACAAAGATCTGGTTCAAGTCGTTGGAGATCGGAATCGCCTCAGAACTTGGTAGATACCATTGATTGGAACTCTCGTCCAAGATCTCGTTGTAGCCTTCAAAGAGAAGTTTATCCCCATAGTCCACGAAATTTTCGCTGACCTGTTCCCAGATAGCGGTGAATATCTCTTTTTTCTGCTCCAGGTTGGTGCTGTTGGCTTTCAGCCAGCCTTTTTCCCCAGTGTCATGATGGACATTGATGATGCAGTACATTCCGTCATCCAACACATAGTCGACGACTTCTTCTACACGTGCCATCCATCTTGCATCGATCTCATAGGTATTCGGATTCATGTGTTCATACCATGTGACCGGCACACGCACCGTTTCCACACCAGAATCCTTTACCAGATCAATCAGTTCTTTGGCGGCTTTCGGATTTCCCCAGGCTGTTTCAGAAGAAAGGCTTCCAATATTAGAACCCACTGTCGTTCCAGAATAGCTGTCCAGGGAATTTCCAAGGTTCCAGCCGAACCCAAGTTCTGCTGTCGTTTCAGATGCCGTCTTTTCAAAATCTGCACTTGCTGTCTGATTGACAGAAATGAAATTGGTATGCACGGAAAACAAGCAGGTTGTAGCAGTTATGACTGCACAAATTACACATTTTGTCTTTTTCAAGAGCATTTGCAATTCCTCCTTTTATGTTTTAGATGATAATTATCAACTCCTATAAAAAAATTATAACAAATCGAACAATACATTGCAATGACGGATTCTACAGATTTTATGATGTATTATGCAAATTTTGAAAGCGTAAAAAGCAGCATTGTTTCAGGCTCTTTGTTCTGAAACAATGCTGTAAAATTATGATCCTGCTGTTTTCTGTTTTCGATACTGCAATGCAGACACGCCGCATTCTCTTTTGAAGATTCTTGCGAAGTGTTCGTAGTTGTGAAATCCGCATTTTCCGGCAATGTCATGAACGGATAAATTGGTGGTAGATAACAGCATTTTTGCATAGGTGATTCGGCTGTTGAGCAAGTCCTGAATAAATGAAACGCCAAAATACTTTTTATAGAGATGATGAAAAGAAGAACGGCTCATGCTGGTTTCATGGGACACCCAATGAATATCCCGCTGTTCTTCCGGATGGCTGTAAATTTTATTCCGGATCGTCAGCATCATCTCATATCGTGACTGATTTCCGAATGCGTGTTGTTCATACAGATGTTCTGCCAGCTTATTGAGCATGATCTGGAAATAATGTTGAATGGTATCCTGTGCATAAAAATGACGACTGCTGAACTCCTCTGCAATCATTTTAATGCAGTAGCTGTAGAATTCCACGTTTTCCAAAGGAATGGGGGTGCAGTAAGGAATGCGATGTTTCTGGAATGTTTGTTCTTCTTCATTTTCCCATAAAAAATGAATCCAGTCGTTTTCAAACAGTTCTTTTGGAACAGCTCTGTAATATTGAGGCTCGCCGATGGGATAGATCCATACAAAATTTTTCGGGACAAGGAAATCCTGTCCGTCCAAAGAAAAAATGGCATCTGTTTTTACCAGCAAAAAAAGGAGATCGCCGGTTCCGGTTGGACGCTCTATCTTAAAATCTGAATCGTGCTGATGATGATAGCCGACGTTGTGAATGATCATATGTGCTCCTTTTGGGAAAAATGTCTTACTTTTGTTTTAATAATTATACCATGGCTGTATATGCAAAGTCAATGAAAGGCAGGTGAAATTTTGTTCTACAACAAAACCAGCCGCACAGTGAATCAGACAAACAATAGTCCAAAATCACTGTCACGGCTGGAAATTTATCGACAGACGAGGAATGCGGTGGAGATGTAAAAAGAAACGATTTTTGGTCGCTCCTTTTTCTTTGAAAAATCCTGTTTATTCAGATGATTTCTCAGTTGCTTTCAAATAAGCAATGTATTCCTTTCCCCAACATTGCAGTGCTTCTATGACAGGGTGAAATTTCTGCCCCATATCAGTTAAGGAATACTCTACCTTGGGCGGAATAGATTCATACTGTATGCGATTCACCAATCCTTTTTCCACGAGATCCTTTAACTGAACGGATAAGGTTGCATGAGTCATTTTCGGCATCAAACGCAGAAGTTCATTAAAACGAATTGGACCTTCTTCTAAATAGTGCATAATCAGAATTGCCCACTTACCGGAAATCAGACTTTGTGCTGTTGCATAGGGACATTTTCCAAAACGTTCTTCTATTGTTGTTTCCGTTTCAAATAATTGCTTATTCCGCTCTATCTTACACATCAAATTCTTCCTTCAGGTCGAGCATTCCACGAATTTCAGCATGAGCATTTTCCAGATAGAACATTCCCATTTCCCAGCCGTTCTTGTCATACAAAGTCATAATCTGTGGCAGAGCAACACGAACCTTTTCCAGAAGTGCATCATCTTTTACAATTTTTACTGTGCCATCATATCGCAGAAACTCGCCATCTCGAACTGCAAGAACTTCGACGTTTGGATTTTTCGTCAACTGAGAAAAAACATTTTTGAATGTTCCGCATCCAAAATACAGTTTATCTCCATCCAGCAGATGGAATCCAAATGGGCGTCCCTTAGGCTTATCTCCATCCGTGGTCAGGAAATAGAAAACCTTTGCTTCGTCAAGAAATTTGCTCACTTTTTAAATGTTTGTCATAATTGTATCCTCCTTGTTTTAGGTCATATTTTTGAACCACTTTAATTATACCACCGCGAGAACAATTATGCAAGTACGATTTTTCATAATAATAAGTATTGTAAAAGATACCATAAAAGGACGGTGAAATTTTGTTCTACACGTTAATTCTCGAAAACGAAACAGGTCAACAGATCGACCTTTCCAGAACCGCAAACCGATATATGTTCTCTAAAATCAAAGGATTGAACCCGCCAGCCGGAACTGTCAGCACTTCAAGCTATGCAGGAATGAATGGCAGCTACCTCAACAACGCATTTATCGAAAAGCGAAACGTGATCATTCCCTTTGAAATGCGTGGTTTCGATGTAGAACTCCGCAGACATGAACTATATCGTGTGGTCAAACCGTCACGCTACATCAAAATATACTACTCCACAAAAAATATCTCTGTTTACGCTGAGGGCATCGTGGAAACCTACGAAATGGAGAATTTTGAAAAGCTGACAAACGGACAGATCTCCATTCTCTGCCCCGATATTTACTGGTATTCTACCGAAACGCAGACAGCGGAATATTCAAAAATTACCGGAGCATTTCACTTCATTTGTCCTGATAATGATGAGCCATTCCCCATTGGCGTATACAACACACAGGATATTATGACCATCAATAACAGCGGTGATGAGGTCGGATTTACCCTTGAACTCAGCGGCGGTCCTGCCAAAAATCCAACCATCTACAACGCTCTGACCAACGAATATATGCAGATCTTAGGCGATATTGAAAAGGGTGATGTCATCACGATCACAACGAAAACAGGCAACAAAACGGTCACCTTAGAGCGTGAGGGCGTTGTGACCAACATCATCAATCGTCTTATTTCTGGTTCCACATGGCTGAATCTGAAAACGGGTGAAAACAAGTTTTATGTGACGGCATCGGAGGGGCTGAACCGCATCAAAGTCCGCTTAATTCATCGTAATGCTTATCTGGGGGTGTAAAATGCAAATTGAAATCTACAACATGATCATTTTGGATAACAAGCTGAATATTTCTCTGGAGGCTGTCTGCGACAGTTTTTCTTCGCTTTTGTGGGATATTGAATACTACAAATGCGGTGAGTTTGAGGTGTATATTGCCGCAAGTTCACGAAATATCGAGATTTTCCAGACCGGCAGAATTGTTGGTCGTGATGACGATAAGGAGCATTTCGGACTGATCGAATCCGTGGAACTGGAAACAGATGCAGAAGATGGCGATTATCTCATTGTCAAAGGGCGGTTTCTAATGTGTCTTTTGGAACGCAGGATCATCTATCCCACACTGAATTTTACAACGATGACAACATACGGTGCGATCATTCAAAAAGCTGTGGAACATAACGCACTGGTCAGCGGAAACAGGCTGATTCCGGGCTTGAAACTGGGAGAAATACAAGGTGCTTGCTGGTCACAGACCACAAAATTACAGGTCAGCTATGAGAATCTGATGGAATGGGTGTACACCATTTGCGAGAAGATCGGCGGAACGGCAAATATCAGGCTTTCCAAGATTGCAAATGAACAATATGAGATGATTTTTGAACTGTTGCAGGGTGAAGACAAGAGCATGATGCAGGAGAAAAATCCGCATATTGTGTTCTCCGACAGCTACAACAATCTGCTTTCATTTACTTACTTTACAGATGCTTCCGTCAAGAAGAATTTTGCCTATGTTCTGGGAAAGGGCGAGGGCGAACAGCGTAAGAGAACCACTTGTTTTACAGATTCTGAACCAGCCTTGCTTGACAGGTATGAAGTGTATGTTGATGCAAAAGACATCTCAGATGAGGAACAGGAAAACGGCGAAACAAAGCCGATTTCTGATTCTGAATACATCGAACTTCTGAAAGAAAAAGGCAATCAGAATCTTGTACCTGCAAAAACAAAATCCGAATCACAGATTGCAGTGCAGTCCACGCAGTTTCAATACGGCGTGGACTATTTTGTTGGCGATTTCGTCACCGTAGAACATCAAAGATTCGGCATTAGACAAAATAAAATACAGCTTGTCGGTATGATTGAAAGCTTTGATCACAACGGCAGAAATCTCACACCGACATTTAAGGACACCTGAGTGTGAGGCAGGATGGTGCCCGAACACGAAGGCATACCTTTACAGGATAAAAGAAAGGTTGATATATATGGCATTTTCATACGGCTTTTTTAACGCAAAGAACCTTGACAGAACCCAATCCTTACACACTTACCGAAAAAGAGGACAAGCATTTTCTTTCCTTTCAGGACGGACAAGGTGTATTGCGGAAGTTGCAGATAACAAAAGAGTTATTCGAGGTACTAAACCGCTTTGAACTGGACGACCTGTCTATTCTCAATGAATGGGACAGGCATTATGAACATTCGGAGCTTACCGAGGCTTCTCTATATGATCGGGCGGCAATGCTCCCGGAATCGGTGGAGGAAGCTGTTTTTCGGAACTTACGATATGAAGCCCTGCACAAAGCTATTAAGCGACTGCCCGAAACACAAAGGCGGCGGCTCGTACTGTATTACTTTGCGGGGCTTACATACGCACAAATCGCTGAAAAGGAGGGTTGTACTTTTCAGGCTGTTGGGAAATCCATATCGGCAGCTGAAAAAAGACTGAAAAAAATTCTTGAAATAGGTGGTTGAACAATCATCATTAAGTGAGGAAACAGGTGGAGAGGCACGAAAAACTCTCTGCCTGTTTTCCTCTTTATGCGGTGAATGGGCGTGTCCTTTGACAACCGAATACCCATTCATCAAACACATTCCTATTGCTATTGTGATGAGCATAAGCCACATTAGCGATTGCGCCACGATCTGCGGGAAATGAAGCAACGAGATTTCACCTGTATTTGTTTTAAGGACCTTTGGCTTTCTCTTTCTGCAAGGAGCGATGAACAATCGGCTATCAGTATCGGGCGGCTCCCGATATGGCGACGACAGGCAATAGGGACAATGATACTCCTGTTTAGTCACAGTCCGAGCGTTGAAGCGTTTTTTCGTGCGTGATCCGTCGCAGGCAATGAGAGCAGCCGGCAGAGAACCTGCCGGGGGTGAGATTCCCGTGGAGCTGACAAGCCGCCAGCCGTTTGATGACTTCCCTTAACAATTCGGGGTGTCGAGGACAAATAGGATTGTTTCTTTATACAAGGTCAAACGGCAGGACGGGTCTATTGAAACGGAGAATATTTATATCTTCCCGACCTTAATTCTGTTCTGCCTTTGACCTCTACATAGGCGGCTAACCGCCTAAAAATTCAAAGGAGGTCATAACACTATGAATCACACATATTTACGGGGTGATATGTATTACGCCGATCTTGGAAAAGGTATCGGCTCGGAACAGGAGGGCTACCGTCCCGTTGTTATCATTCAGAACAATGTCGGGAACAAACACAGCCCTACCGTGATTATCGCTTCTATCACAAGCCAAAAGGACGCAAAAGCCAAACTACCTACCCACTTGAAAATGGCTTAGAACAGCCCTCTATCGTCCTTTTAGAGCAGCTACGCACCGTGGATAAACGCCGCTTGGGTGATTTTATCGGTCATTTATCCGACAAGCATATTCACGGTATCAACCACGCTTTGGCGGTCAGTATCGGTCTGATTGAGAGCGTGCCGAAAAAGTTAATCCTTTGCCTTTGCAGCGCTTGTGCCGACAATTTCTACGGTACGGGCGCTTATTCTTTACGCCGGATTGACCCGCAACAGGCCGAGAAAGATACCTGCACCTACTGTAATCAACGAAAAGGATATGACTACGAGATTATCCCGAAGAACCGTTAAGGAGGGCTGCCTATGGAATCACAGACAGCCTATCAACTGTTATTTACCGAATATACCGATGTAGTCAATGTCGAGCAAATGTGCGAAATGCTCGGAGGTATCTGCAATAAGACCGCTTATCGACTTTTGAAGTCCGGCAAAATCAAGAGTTTTATTGTCGGGCGCAGTTATCGAATCCCGAAGCTCAACATTCTGGAATACTTGGAATTGATAGATAAATCTATTGCGTAAAACCTCGTTTGCACATTTGGCCTATTTGGTTCTTTCTGCTACAATTTAAATGTCAATGGCAGATGAATCTATGCTGTACCATTCAAAGGAGGTTTTATTATGGTAACAGGACATCTGCGAGAGAAAAACGGGTACTATCATATGGTACTCAACTATGTGGACGAATACGGCAAACGGCACACGCCGTCGAAGTCCACGGGTCTAACAGTAAAGGGAAACAAAAAGCGTGCTGAAAAAATGCTTTCCAAAGCTCGTGCCGCAAAAGAAGCTGAATTAGAGGCAAGAGCGATAGAACTCAGCACAGGCAAAGCCCCCGCAGGTACGATTCTTTTTACTGCTTTTCTGCTCGACTGGCTGGAAATGATGAAAAAGAATATAGAAGAAACAACTTACGGAGCATATTCTATGGCGATAAAAAGCAAAATCATTCCGTACTTTGAAGAACACCACCCCGAATTGGCTCTGTGCGAGGTCACGCCAAAGCATATACAAGATTACTACACCTACGAATTGACGGTACGGGGAGTTTCCGCAAACACAGTCATACACCGCCACGCCAATATCCGTAAAGCCTTACAGCACGCTTTCAAACTCGGTTTGATTGATACGAACCCAGCGGATCGCATTGAACGGCCGAAAAAAGAAAAGTTCGTCGGAAGCGTTTACGAAGAAGATGAGCTAAATCGTCTTTTTGAAATCGTCAAAGGCGACCCCATAGAGCTTGGCGTTATCCTCGGTGCATTTTACGGACTGCGCCGAAGTGAAGCGGTCGGCTTAAAGTGGGACGCGATTGATTTCAAGAAGAAAACAATCACCATTCGGCACACGGTTACACAGGCGACCATAGACGGCAAGAGCAAGATTATTCAAAAGGATCGGACAAAGACAAAAGCCAGCTACCGCAGCCTGCCGCTTGTACCGCCGTTCGAGGAATTATTGCACCGTCTGAAAGCAGAGCAGGAACTAAACCGAAAGCTGTGCGGAAAATCTTATTGCAGGAAATACACCGATTATATCTATGTAAACGAAATCGGTGAGCTTGTAAAACCCGGCTATATCACACAGCATTTTCCGCTGATTCTGCAAAAGAACGGTATGCGGAAGATTCGTTTCCACGATTTGCGGCATAGCTGCGCAAGCCTTTTGTATGCAAACGGTGTAAGCCTGAAAGAAATTCAGGAGTGGTTAGGTCACAGCGATATTTCGACCACCTCAAACATTTACACGCACTTGAATTTCACCTCAAAGGTTGCGTCTGCCAACGCAATTTTAGGCGTATATCCCTCCGCTTAATGCTCTATGTCCCTCCAATGTCCCTCCAAAAATCAGCCCGAAAATGGCAAATTTACTGATGTGCGAGGGACACTGCATAAGAGTGCAAAGCATAAAGAAAAGCCCGCAAACCTCGATATATCAAGGGTTTACGAGCTGTTAAGGTCTGGTGCCGGTGGTGGGACTCGAACCCACACACCCTTGCGGATAACAGATTTTGAGTCTGTCTCGTCTGCCAATTCCGACACACCGGCAAATCAATAAGTTTATTATATCATATAAAAATAGAAATGTCAACAATTAAAAAATTAAATTAAATGGATTTATAGAATTATATTGAAAAAAAAACTAGAATATGCTACAATATAATAAATAAAAATAAGTAAAGGTTGATTGTTATGAAATATTTAGTTGTTCTTTGTGATGGTATGGCAGATTATCCTGTTGAAGAACTGGGAAATAAAACGCCTCTTGAAGCTGCGAAAATTCCAAATATGAATAGACTTGCAAAAAACTCAATTGTTGGTCTCATAAAAACAGTTGATGATGGTCTTAAACCCGGTAGTGATGTGGCTAATTTGTCAGTTCTTGGATATGACCCAAATAAATGCTATACCGGACGTTCTCCTCTTGAAGCAGGAAGTATCGGTATTGATATGCTGGATACGGATGTTTCTTTAAGGTGTAATTTAGTTACATTATCAGATGAAGAAAAGTATGAAGATAAAACAATATTAGATTACTGTGCAGATGATATTTCTACTGATGAAGCAAAAATTTTAATAAAATTTTTGGCTGATAAACTTAACAATGATGAATTTAGATTTTACAGCGGAGTAAGCTATCGCCATTGTTTAATTTGGAATAATGGCACTCTAAATGTCGGAACTTTAACTCCGCCTCATGATATTACCGGAAAGCCTATTAAAAATTATATACCCTTACATTCAAATGCTCATAAACTTTATGATTTAATGAAAAAATCATATGAATTGCTCAAAAACCATCCGGTAAATCTTTCCCGAATTGAAAAGGGAATGCGTCCGGCAAATAGTATTTGGCTGTGGGGAGAAGGTGTGAAAGCAAATCTTGTTAATTTTAAAGAAAAATTTAATGTTAAAGCATCAATGATTTCTGCTGTTGATTTATTAAAAGGAATAGGTAAATTTTCCGGAATGAATGTTGTTGACGTTGATGGGGCTACAGGATATATTGATACCAATTTTGATGGAAAAGCAAAGGCTGCAATTAATGAATTTGAAAATGGACAGGACTTCGTATATATTCATGTAGAAGCCCCTGATGAATGCGGTCACAGACATGAAATAGAAAATAAATCTAAATCTATCGGACTTATAGATAAGTATATATTAGGGCCAGTTACTGATTATCTTTCAAAAACAGGGGAGAGGTTTAAAGTTCTTGTAACGCCTGATCATGCTACACCGCTATCACTTAAAACACATACAAATGATCCTGTACCGTTTTTTATTTATGACAGTGAAAAGGTATGTGACGGTGTGGAACATTTTAATGAGAGAACTGCAAAATCTACCGGATATTTTATTGACAAAGGCTATACGCTTATGGAAGAATTTATAGATAAATAAATATTATTGATCCCCGAAAGAAACTATAATTTTACAATTAATGTGACTTTCGGGTTTTATTAATGAGTTATAATTCGGTCTTTTAGTGCAAAATCTATGAGAATCAGTTTGAGATACGGTTTTATGTCTGAAACATTTTATCATTTGAATACATATATTTTTATTTCTTGACGAAAATCCGTAAAAATGATATAATAAATCTACGTTATTATCGGAGGTACTTATTTTGAAAGTAACTTTAATTCAGCATACGCCTGAACCTGAAAAACTTATTGCTGCCGCAGCAAAACTATGCTACTCAGACAGTAGCTGTGAAAATATTATGGATGGATTAGATGAAGAAAAAACCATAAATTTTGTTAAAATGCTTTCTGATTTGGGTCATGAAAGTCCTATTGAGCATATTTCATTTACATTTGGTATTGAGGGAGTTTCACGTTCTTTGTTGGCTCAAATTACAAGACACCGGATAGCTTCTTTTTCTGTACAAAGTCAAAGATACGTTAAAAAAGATAATTTTATTTATATTACGCCTCCTGCTATTAGTGAGAATAGAGAAATAAATAATATTTATGAAAAATCAATTTTGGATTCATTTGAGCAGTATAATAAAATTGCTGATATGCTTTCTGAAAAGTATTATAATGAATTTATCAATAGCGGCGTTAGTGAAAAACAAGCCCGTTCCAAAGCTGAAAAAAAAGCAATTGAAGATGCGCGTTTTGTTTTGCCGAACGCATGTGAAACTAAAATGGTTGTAACAATGAATGCCAGAAGCTTGCTGAATTTTTTCCGACTCAGATGCTGTAATCGGGCACAATGGGAAATCAGAGCAGTTGCCATTGAGATGCTAAAACTATGTTATAAGACTGCTCCGTCAATTTTTTCTGCTGCCGGTCCGGCATGCTGCAATGGTTCATGCTCTGAGGGGAAAATGTCATGTGGTAAAATGAGTGAAGTAAAAAAAACATTTAGTAAAATTAAAGAAAGCTTAAAAGATGAAGAAAAGTAAATTAATTGTTATTGACGGTTTGGATGGAAGCGGAAAAACTACTCAGCTTAAAATCGCTCAGGATTATTTAGAAAAACAGGGATACAATGTAAAAACTATAAGTTTTCCCGACTATAATAGTGAGTCTTCAGCATTAGTTAAAATGTATCTAAATGGAGAATTTTCTTCTGATCCCAATGATGTGAACGCCTATGCCGCTTCTAGTTTTTATGCTGTTGACAGATATGCAAGCTATATTAAGTATTGGAAAGATGATTATAATAATGGCTGTGTAATACTTGCTGCAAGGTATGTGAGTTCAAACGCTTTGCATCAAATGTCAAAGCTTGAACAAACTGAATGGAATAATTATTTAAATTGGCTTTATGACTATGAATATGAGAAGTTGAGTCTTCCCAAAGCAGATAAAATTGTTTTTCTGGACATGCCTATCGAAGTATCGCAGAGACTTTTGTCATTGAGATATAACGGTGACGAATCAAAAAAAGATATTCATGAATCGCATATGAGTTATCTTTTAAATTGCAGAAAAGCAGCTTTGTATGCAGCTAAAAAATTATCATGGAACGTAATAAATTGTTCAAAAAATGGAAATCCTTTATCTGTAGAGGAAATATCTGATAAAGTATTAAAAGAAATAATTGAGGTAATTTGATGCTTGAGTTTCGTGAAATAAATATAGATGATAGAGACTGGATTAATAAATTATTAAAAAAATCTGATTTTATGGGATGTGAATACAGTTTTGCCAATAATATGGCATGGCGCAGAATGAATGATTCTACAATTTCACGTTTAAATGATTTTTATATTGTAAAATCGGAAGATAAAAATTATGTATATTTTACTTTTCCTGCCGGAAATGGCGATTACCAAGATTTATTTGATAAACTTTTAAAGTATTCTGAATATAAAAATAAAAAAATGGTAATAACAGGTGTGACAGATTACGGACTGAGCATAATAAAAAATATATTTAACAATCAGATAATAATTAAAAAATTTGATTCAAACAGTGATTATATATATCTTGCTGAAGATTTAATTTATCTTAAAGGAAAAAAATTTCATAAAAAAAGAAATCATCTGTCAAAAATAAATAATTATAATTGGGAATTCCATCCCATGACTAAAAATGATTTTGATGATTGTATTGCGTTCAGTACAGTTAGCTATAACAATAAAAACGGTTATGATGATCGTTCAAGTGTTGTTGAGCAATTTGCTATACACACGTATTTTACTTATTTTGATGAAATGGAACTCAGCGGGGGAGTAATAACTATTGACGGACAAGTTAAAGCGTTTACTATTGGTGAACAATTAAACAGCAATACGTTATGTGTGCATATTGAAAAGGCTGATCCTGATATAAACGGGTTATATCCCGCTATAAATAATGAATTTGTTAAATATGCTGCAAAAGGATTAAAATATGTTAATAGGGAAGAGGATTTAGGAATTGAAGGATTAAGACAGGCAAAGCGTTCTTATAATCCTATCTTTATGATAGACAAATATAATATTTATATTAAATAAAAAGGGGAAATTATAATGATTTATTTATTTCTTGCAAATGGATTTGAAGAAGCTGAGGCGTTGATACCGGTTGATATGCTCAGAAGATGTGAACTTGACATAATTACGGTTGGTGTCGGAGGAGAAGTTATAAGAGGATCTCACGGTATATCTGTTGTTTCGGATATTTCAGAAAACGATATAAATCTTGACGATAATGTTGAAATGATCATATTGCCCGGAGGCATGCCAGGCACTTTGAATCTTGAAGCGTCCGGACATGTTCAGAAAGCAATAGATTTTTGTATTGAAAATGATAAATATATAGCGGCTATATGTGCAGCTCCATCAATTCTGGGACATAAAAATATTTTACAAAATAAAGAAGCAACATGCTATATGGGATTTGAAACTCAGCTGAACGGCGCATTAATTTCAAATAAAAAAGTTTGTACTGACGGTAAAATTATTACATCTAAGGGTGCCGGAACAGCATTGGAATTTTCTTTTGAAATTGTGAAAAATTTAATTTCCGAAGAAAAAAGTAATCTTTTGAAAGAAGCTATTATGTACTGATGATAGATGAAATTAAAAATCAATTACGCTTAAAATATAAAGATCTGCGCAAAGGCATGCAGGACTCCTTAAAGCAACAATATGACCAACAAATATTTAATAATTTGCTGAAATTTCAGGATTTTCAGCAAGCAGATACAGTACTTACATACATGTCTACAAAGATGGAAATTGATACGCACCAAATAATTGAATACAGTTTAAATAATAAAAAAAAGATTGCCCTGCCTAAATGTATGAATAATAATATGAATTTCTATTATTATGATAAAACAACATTATTAAGAAAATCCAAAAACGGAATTTTGGAACCTTATGGTACAGAAAACGATATTGTGGATTTATCAGAAAACATTATTTGTATTGTTCCAGGGTTAACCTTTGATTTAAATGGTTATCGCTTGGGGTATGGCGGCGGTTATTACGATAGATTTTTATGTGAAAATAATAGACTCATAACAGTAGGATTATGTTATCAGAATAATTTGACTGATAAACTTATTATTAATCAATATGATATGCCGGTCAATTATATAATTACTGAAAACTCCTTGGAGGTATGTAATGGAAAAAAATGAAAAAAATAAAATACTTGAAGATATTCTTAATCAAACTAACCAAAAACAGAGTAAATCATCAGTTTCCGGAAAAAGATATGAACAGCATATTCCAAGAAAGAATGTAAATCCGGCAGCTTTAAACCGTTCTAGCGATGTTAATTCTGTATCAGTTCAAAAAGAAAACAAAAAAGCCAGCACATACCATACAGGAAGCATATATCAAAATTCCAATAATGAAATAGAAAATAACCAATACAGAGAATATACTGTTAATATAAGAAGACCTGTAGGTTTAGCTGATGATACAAACAATACATCTCAAAACCAAATAAACTCTACATCTGAAACTGAAAAAAAGAAAACAAATTTTGATAATAAATCAATGAAAAATAAAAAAACTAAAAAGAAAAAAAAATCAGCACGTCTGCCATTGGTTCTCATGCTTACAACACTTATTTTTACTGTGGCTATATGCCTTTCAATTTTAATTATTGCAGTAGGCAGAGACATGCTTGCTATTGGCAAGGATGATTCACTTAAAATGATTACTATAACAGAAGGTGCTGATGCAAAATCTGTTGCACAAACTTTAGCCGATGAAAAAATAATAAAAATTCCAAAAGCATTTGAAATCATAGCCAAGATGAGCGGAGCTGATACTAACTTTATTCCTGGCGAATATGAACTGAGTCCTAGTGATGCATACGAAACAATACTCACAAAGCTTACTACAGATATGTCTGAATATAAAGAAACCGTTGATATTACATTTGTTGAAGGAATAAGTATATTTGAAGCAGCACAGAAACTTGAAGAGGAAAGAGTATGTGACGCTGAAAGATTCTTATATTATTTTAATGCCGGTGGATACGGTTTTAATTTTGAAAGCAAACTTCCGTCATCTTCTGCATCAAAATTTTATAGAATGGAAGGATATTTGTTTCCTGACACTTATAAATTTTACGTGGATTCTGATCCTGAATCAGTATGTATGAAAATATATCAAAATTTTGAGAATAAAATAACGGAAGAATATTATAATCAAATGGATAAGCTTGGAATGACTCTGGACGAAGTGATTACTTTGGCTTCAATAGTTCAAGCAGAAGCAGCTTCAAAAGATTCGATGAAAATGGTTGCATCAGTTTTTGAAAATCGTCTTGCCGATCCAGATAATTTTCCTAAACTTGAATCTGATCCTACAACTTATTATGTAGATGAAATTATAAAACCAAACATAGAAATTCCGTCAGAAGCTTTATTTGAATCTTACGATACATACCAGTGTAATGGATTGCCTTCAGGAGCTATAGGAAATCCGGGACTTGATGCAATAGAAGCTGTTTTATATCCTGCCGATACTAACTATTATTTCTTCTATGCCAATATTGATACGAAAGAAACATATTTTGCTGAGACAAATGAAGAACATGAGAAAAATAAGGAACTTGTACAGAAGCAATATGAAGAAGCAGAAAATGAGAATGAGGATGATGAGGAAAGTTGAATAAATTTGAAAATTTAGAGGTTCTTGCACCAGCAGGCGACTGGGAACGATTTCAAGCTGCTATGGATTATGGTGCAGACGCTATATATTTAGGTGCCAAGAATTTTGGAATGAGAGCGTCTCCGGATAATTTTACATTTGAACAATTAAAAAAAACTGTGGATATCGCTCATAAGAAAGGAATTAAAATTTATCTTACTTGCAATACATTACCAAGAAATAATGAAATTCCAGAATTTGAAGACTTTATAAAAAATGTTCAACAGTGTATGGTGGACGCCGTAATTGTTGCAGATTTGGGTTTAATGTCGTTAATAAAAAAATATACGCCTGATATGGAAATTCATATGTCTACCCAAACCGGTATAGTTAATTATATTACTGCAAACGAATTATATAATATGGGAGCAAAGCGCATAGTGCTTGCCCGTGAATTATCTTTAGAAGAAATTTCAGAAATCAGAGCAAAATCGCCATCGGATATGGAAATAGAAGTTTTTGTTCACGGTGCAATGTGCGTTTCTTTTTCCGGTCGATGCCTTCTTTCAAGTTATTTAGTAAACAGAGACGCTAATAGGGGAGAATGCGCTCAACCATGTCGTTGGGGATATCATCTGATGGAAGAAAAAAGAGACGGACAATATTTTCCAGTATTTGAAGACGATAAAGGGACATATATTTTAAATTCAAAAGACCTGTGCATGATTAATCACATAGATAAGCTTGCAGAAGCCGGTGTTACCAGCCTTAAGATAGAAGGACGTGCTAAATCTGCTTACTATGTTGCCGTTATTACCAATGCTTATAGAATGGCAGTAGATTGGCATAAGAAACATTTTGGTGAACCGCTTCCTGACTGGATTTCAGAAGAGGTTTTTAAAGTTAGTCATAGAAAATATTGTACTGGATTCTTTTTTGGACACCCCAAAGATTGTCAGTTTTATGAAAATGGGGGTTATATAAGAAACTATGATGTAGTAGCTGTAATTGAAAATTGTTGTGGTGGATTTATTTATGCAACACAGCGTAATAGATTCTTTCTGGGCGATACTCTTGAAATTTTTTCACCTGGTTGTAAACCAGTAATTGTTAAACCGGAAAAAATATTTAATGAAAAACATGAAGAAATTACTTCTGTAAATCATGCTATGATGAAATTTTATTTTCAGTGTAATCATAAATTTCCGAAAAATTCAATTATAAGAAAAAAAGTCAATTAAAATTTATGGAGTACGATAAAATTTTGTACTCCAATTTATATGAGCTTTATAAAACTTGGTAATTTTTTCACTTGACTTTTTCCAATTCTATGATATAATACTATATATAGTGTTTGGGCAGGAAGTTAAACACTATATATTGTGTTTGGTGTTTTTTAGGAGGGTATACATGAAAATAATTAAAAGAAGCGGTACTGAAGTTGGCTTTAACATAGAAAAAATTATAGCCGCTGTAAGAAAAGCTAATAAAGAGGTTGCAGAAAGTGAAAGACTTACAGAACAAAAAATTGATGAAATTTCCAGAAATGTTGAACAAATATGTCTGAATATGAATAGAACGTTAAATGTAGAAGAAATACAGGATCTGGTAGAAAATCAGATTATGAATTGCAAATCCTTCGAAGTTGCAAGAAAATATATAACATACAGATATAAACGTTATTTGGTAAGAAAATCAAATTCTACAGATAAACAGATATTAAGCCTTATTGAATGTAATAATGAGGAAGTAAAACAGGAAAATTCTAATAAAAATCCGGTTATTAACAGCGTTCAGCGAGACTATATGGCAGGAGAAGTCAGCAAGGATATAACTAAACGTTTTCTTTTACCCGAGGAGATAGTAAAGGCACATGAAGAAGGTATAATACATTTTCATGATTCTGATTATTTCGCTCAGCACATGCATAACTGCTGCTTAGTAAATTTAGAAGATATGCTTCAAAATGGAACAGTTATAAGTGAAGTTATGATTGAAAAACCCAAAAGCTTTTCTACTGCATGTAATGTAGCAACACAATGTATAGCACAAATTGCAAGTTCACAATACGGCGGGCAGAGTATTACGTTATCCCATCTTGCTCCTTTTGTTAATATAAGCCGTCAAAAACTTCGTAAAATTGTTTTTGAAGAATTTAAGGCTGCTGGATTGTCTCTTGATGAAGACAAAATTAATGAAGTAGCTGAAATGCGTGTTAAGGAAGAAATTAAACGCGGCGTTCAGATGATTCAATATCAGGTTATTACTCTAATGACAACCAATGGTCAGGCTCCCTTTGTTACTATATTTATGTACCTTGATGAAGTTGAAGAAGGAAGCTTAAGAGACGATTTAGCACTTGTTATTGAAGAAATGTTAAAACAGCGAATTCTTGGCGTAAAAAATGAAATGGGAGTTTATGTTACACCTGCATTTCCAAAGCTTATTTATGTGCTTGAAGAAGACAATATAAAAGAAGATTCCAAGTATTGGGAAATAACAAAGCTTGCAGCTGAATGTACTGCTAAAAGAATGGTTCCTGATTATATTTCTGAAAAGAAAATGCTTGAATATAAAGTCGACAAAAACGGAAACGGGCACTGCTATCCATGTATGGGATGCCGCAGCTTTCTTACCCCTTATATAGATGAAAATGGTAATCCGAAATATTACGGCAGATTTAATCAGGGTGTTGTTACAATTAATTTGGTGGATGTGGCTTGTTCTTCAAATAAAGACGAAAAAAAATTCTGGGAAATTTTTGATGAACGCTTAGAATTATGCAGACGAGCATTAATGTGCCGTCATGAAAGATTATTAGATACTCCGTCTGATGTTGCCCCGATACTATGGCAGTATGGTGCATTAGCAAGATTACACAAAGGTGAAACCATTAATAAATTACTGTTTAACGGTTACTCGACAATTTCTCTGGGATATGCAGGGTTGTGTGAATGTACTAAATACATGACAGGAAAATCACATACTGATGAAGAGGGTACAAAATTTGCTTTACAGGTAATGCAGCACTTAAACGATGTGTGCAGTAAATGGAAACAGGAAACTAATATTGATTTTAGTCTATATGGAACACCATTAGAATCTACTACTTACAAGTTTGCAAAATGTCTGCAAAAACGTTTTGGATTTATTAAAGGAGTTACTGACAGAAACTATATTACAAATAGCTATCATGTTCATGTTACTGAAGAAATTGATGCTTTCAGTAAATTGACATTTGAATCAAAGTTTCAGAAATTATCGCCTGGCGGTGCTGTAAGCTATGTTGAAGTACCCAATATGCAGAACAACATTGAAGCTGTTCTTACATTAATGAAACATATTTATGAGAACATTATGTATGCTGAATTAAATACTAAAAGTGATTATTGCTGTGAATGCGGCTATGAAGGTGAAATTCAGATCGTAAACGATAAAGATGGAAAATTAATTTGGCAATGCCCTAATTGCAGCAATACAGATCAAGATAAAATGAATGTTGCAAGAAGGACATGCGGTTATATAGGAACACAATTTTGGAATCAGGGAAGAACACAGGAAATTAAAGAAAGAGTTCTGCATCTTTAAAAGGGAAGTGGTCAGGTGAATTACGGTTCTATAAAAAAACATGATATTGCAAATGGTTTAGGAGTAAGAGTTTCACTATTTGTTTCAGGATGTACACATCATTGTCCAGGATGTTTTAATCAAGAAACATGGGATTTTAATTATGGAATTAAGTATACGTCTGAAACTCAAAAAGAAATTATTGAAGCCCTGAATCATGAATATATATCTGGATTAACTCTCATAGGAGGAGAACCTTTTGAACCATCAAACCAAGAAGTATTAGTAGGTTTAGTAAAAGAATCAAAAAATATATTTCCTAATAAAAATATATGGTGTTATACAGGCTATAATTTTGAAAATGATTTATTACAAAATAGCAGGGTACGATGTCAATTTACAGATGAACTTTTAAGTTATATTGATATATTAGTAGACGGTAAATTTGAAATAAATAAAAAAAATATAAATTTAAAATTTCGTGGTTCTGAAAATCAAAGAATTATTTTAGTTCAGGAATCATTAAAAGCTAAAACAACAATCTTATCTGATTTAAACTGAAAATTTATGGCAATTAAAAAGACCTGAGAAGAAAATAACTTTTCTCAGGTCTTTTTACACTTTTTAAAATGTGATAATAAAGCTTGTAATATTATCTTTATTCATAACATTAATTGAACCTTTATGAATTTCAACGATTGACTTAGCGATATTTAAACCTAATCCTGAACCACCGGTTTTTCTGTTCCTTGAACTGTCAATTCTGAAAAATCTATCAAATATTTTATTGAGTTGTTCTTTATTGATTGTTTCACTTGAATTTGATACGGTAATATAAACATTGGACTGCTTGTTTTTTTTCAGTGAAATTTTAATAATACCATTATTTAATGAATACTTTAAAGCATTATCCATTAATATATTTAACAACTGTTTAATTTTATCTTCATCACCCATAATTGTAATATTATTATCTATATTAGTTATTAACTTTTTATTATTTTCATAAATTAAAGGCTCGTATTGAAGACAAATACTAGAAATTATATTGCTTAAATTTATTTTTTTTAATAAAATCTTAGTTTCATTAGCATCATATTTAGCAATGTAAAGTAAACTGTTGACAAGTTTAGTCATTCTGATCGTTTCATTTTTTATATAATTTAACCACTTTGATTGACTTTCGACTGTATCGTTTGAATTAGATAAAATAACATCTGTGTTTGTTGAAATAACTGTCAGTGGTGTTTTTAATTCATGAGAAGCGTCGGCGATAAACTGTTTTTGCTGATCCCAAGCCTTCGCAACCGGTTTTATTGTCCAATTAGCTAATAATATACTAATAAAAAATATAAAAATTAATCCTATTCCAGTAATAATTATAAAAATAAATAAGAGCCTGTTTATTGTAGATATTTCTAATGTTCTGTCTAAAAAAACTATAGAATAATTATTTTTTGGAGGATTGTATTTTAACAGATATCGATATTTGTTTTTATCTATACTTATTTTCCCACGATCTTTCTTTGAATTAAAAATTTGTACAGCTGCTTTTTTTACAGCTTCATCATTCTCAGAATCACAATACTGGTAAATTATGGAATCTAAGTGATTAATATCATTAAATTCTATATATATATAAGTTCTTTTTACTTTCCCTTTAAACGGATCCGGAAAATTTTCATCAAGTTGTTTTTCATCGGGAATTTTTTTAGAAACGATATTTGTTACAACCGTTGTCTTAGATAAAGATGAAGCTTTTGTTATTTTATTTTGTGATGATTCAGTACTATTCTTTATGTCATTTTGATTTTTTTTATCTGTTTCATTATTAACATTGTTTTCATTAACTGGATTTGTGATTGCAGGTTCTGTTACAGAATTATATTTTTTTGTTTCTTCTTTATCTTTAACTACAGTTGTTTCAGTATTATTTTGAAATTCAGTAATAATATTGTAAGGTTCAGAAGTAAGCGGGGGACTAGTATATACAAATGGTTTATCATCATCTTTTGGATGTTCATCTGGAAATGACCACATATTGTCATCAGGATAATTATTTGGATCAGAATCAGGCGGATGCCAAGGAGGTTCTTGGTTTTTTTCATCCTTATTGAAATAATCATCAAATTCATTATTAAGTAATCTAAATTCATTAGTACCATAATCAATAATATTTGAGCTAACATTATCAAAGTTATTTATAACTTTATTTTTTTGATTGCTTATGGATTCCATCAATTCATATGATAACTTTACTTCAGAACTGTACATTAGAATGAAAATTGATACGAGTATACTAATTAAAACACATGTTAATATACTCATATTAACAATAATAAATCTGAGTTTAAGACGTTTTATCATTTTTAATCCTCCAAACGATAACCAACGCCCCTAATAGTTTTTATAAATGAATTAGAATGAATATGGTTTAGTTTTTTTCTCAAAAAAGAAATATAAACTTCAACATTATTATATTCAGCATCGCTTTCATATCCCCAAATTTTTTCAATAAGCAGTTCTTTACTTATAACTTTATTTGGATTATTTATGAAAACTTCCATAATACAAAATTCTTTAAGACCAAGGTGAAGAGAATCTGAATTACAAGATAACGTATACGTTTGAAGATCAAGTGAAATATCAGAAAATTTAATAATATTTTCATTTGTAATATTATTATTCATTCTTCTTTGTATACTTCTTATTCGAGCCAGTAATTCATCAATAGCAAAAGGTTTAGTTATGTAATCGTCAGCACCGTAATCCAATCCGGTAACTTTATCTGAAATTTCATCTTTTGCTGTCAATAATATAACAGGACAGTTAATATGTTGATTTCGTATTTGCTTTAAAACATCCAATCCATTTATTTTAGGAAGCATTATATCTAAAATTATCAAATCATAAATACCTGTTAACGCATTGTCCAGACCACTTTCGCCATCATAGCATGCATCAGCAAGATATTTATTTTTTATCAACATATGAATAAGAGCATCAGCAATAGCTTCTTCATCTTCAATAACAAGGATCTTCATAAATTCCCTCAATATCAGCCTTTTTTATAGATATGGCTTTTATTTTTTTGTTTCTTGTTTTTATTAACATTTCTAATATCTTTTTTCATATCTACTTTTTTTACAATGACCCTATTTCCGTTAATTTTACTGTTTTTCATAGAATTCACAATATAGTCTATTTTATTAATTGGCACATCAACGGTAGTAAAGTTATCATGGATATTGATTTTTCCAAAACTTTTACCGGAAATTCCAGTAGCATCAACTAAAGCGCCTAAAATATAATTAGGATTTATTTTTTGATTTTTTCCTAAATTAATATTGACTTTGGCAGTTCTTTTATTAATATTTTTATTATCTGGTAAATAAAAATTATTATATTTAATTACCTTAACATCAGGAATATTTTGCAGTTTTGCCCCAAATAAGTAATTTAATAAATAAACTGAAATGTTCTCATAAGTCCAGCCCTTTTCCAAAAGACTATTAATAAGATCATATGATTCTTTATAAATTTTTTTATCAGCAAGATGTGAAATAAATTTTTCATAATTTTCAATTTCAATATCAACTAATTCAGACTTATTTGGTAATTCACTTTCTTTTATTACAGATTTAGTATTTTTAGCAATCATATTTAAATCGCTAACTTGTTTACGGTTACATACTAATGTATATGCTGTTCCGGATTTGCCGGCACGTCCCGTTCGACCGATACGATGAATATAATATTCATTATCCTGTGGTAAATCAAAATTAAAAACAGCATCAATTCCATTAACGTCAATACCTCGGGCAGCAACATCTGTAGCAACTAAAATAGAAGTTTTACCGGATTTAAAAGAATTCATAACTGAAGTTCGCTGTAATTGTTTCATATCTCCATGAATTCCTGCGGCCTTATATCCTTTTGAAACCAGTATATTTGTTAATTCATCAACCATTTTTTTTGTATTACAAAAAATCATAGAAGATTTTGGCTGATTTTTTATTAATAGCAAATCTAAAGCGTCAAATTTTTTTCCCATTGGCACTATATAATAGTATTGTTCGATAGATTCAACGGTTTTACTTTTAGTATTTGTTTTAATTAAAATAGGATTATTTTGATATTTATGTGTGATAGCCAAAATTTCAGGAGGCATTGTTGCGGAAAAAAGTATAGTTTGGCGTTCTTTAGGAATATATTGCAAAATATTTTCAATATCTTCACGAAATCCCATTTGCAGCATTTCATCGGCTTCGTCAAGTACTATAGTTTTTAAATTTTGCAATTTTAATGTATGTCGATTTATATGATCAATAATTCTGCCCGGAGTACCTATAATAATATTAACTCCTCGTTTCAATTGATATATCTGTTTATCAATTGAAACGCCTCCGAAAATAGCTAATGGTTTAACCCAATTTTTATATTTACTGAATTTTTTTATTTCTTCACATGCTTGCTGAGCCAGTTCACGCGTTGGACATAAAATAAGTGTTTGAATAAAATCCGAATCATTTTGTAATATTTTTTCTATAACAGGAATACCAAAAGCAGCAGTTTTTCCAGTTCCTGTATTTGAACGGCCAATTATGTCCAAACCTTTCATAATTACTGGAATACTTTTTTCCTGTATTTCAGTCATTTCGTCAAATCCCATAGATTTTACGGCAGATAATAATTCTTCTGATAATCCTAATTCTTTAAATTGCATTTGTTTGTTCCTTTCAATCTTATACTTAATTAATCATATCATAATTTTAGAAAAAAGTCAAATAGTACCTTGAAAATTCTGTAAAAAATATGATATAATAAAATTGAATTTTAATTTAAAAACTGGTAGGAAAGAAGAAAAATAAAATTTTATTTATTTCGCTAAATACAAATTTAGCGAAATTAGAGGTGCAAAAAAATGAAAAAGATTAATTTAAAAGAATTTCCGGATTTTATTAATGATTACTGGTTTCATTTAACACTAGTAAAAGCAAAATCTGAACGAACAGCTGAAGGATATCTGATAGATATAAGAATTTTTTTTAGATATCTGATATATATGAATTCATCCGAAGATATAGATTTTAATAAAATTGATATACAAAATTTTGATTTAAAAGTTCTTGAAAATGTAAATCTTCATAAAATATATGAATACATTTATTTTTTAAGAGATGAACGTAAAAATAACGACAAAACTATCGCAAGAAAAATTTCTTCTATTAAAAGTTTATTTAAGTATCTTACTAAGCAAGCATGTATATTAAAAAACGATCCTACCGTAAATCTTGAGCTTCCAAGTCTAAAAAAATCCTTACCAAAATATTTAACACTTGAAGAAAGTCAGGAGCTTCTTGAAAATGCTGCCAATAATAAATTTAATTCATTGCGTGATTACTGTATGATTACTCTTTTTTTAAATTGTGGTATGCGTTTAAGTGAATTAGTTGGAATCAATATATCTGATATTAATTTTAAGGAACGAAAAATTAAATTATTGGGTAAAGGCAATAAAGAACGTATGATCTACCTCAATGACGCATGCATACAATCGCTTCAGGACTACATAGAATCACGTGAAAATTCAATATTAGAACCTGACGCATTATTTTTAAGTAAAAAAGGCAGACGTATCAGCCGCAGACGTGTTGAACAAATTGTAGAAGAAACTTTACAAGCAACGGGATTATCTGGAAAAGGAATTTCAGTACATAAATTAAGACATACTGCTGCAACATTGATGTATCAATACGGAAATGTTGACACATTAACTCTAAAAGAAATACTTGGACATAAAAGTATTGCAACGACAGAGATATATACTCATTTGTCGAACGATATACTAAAAAATGCCGCAGACAGTTCACCTCTTGCAAATATTAAAAATAAGAAAAAATAAATTTATTTATTCACTAATTTTAATTTCTCTGTTTGGAACAGGTGTTGAAAAAACAATTTGTGTCGATGTATTTCCAAAGTGCTGAAGTTTCCCTATAAATATATCTAATTCTTGTGTACTGGGAAACGCCACTTTAATTAACATAGAAAAACTGCCCGTAACACAGTTACATTCCAGAACATTTGGACAACTATGTATAAACGGATAAAATTCAGCCTTTTGATTTGGCGTCATTTCAAGATTTATAAATGCTGTTATGTGATATCCTAATTTTTGTTTGTCAATAATAGTATTATATCCCAATATTATACCTTGCTTTTCCAGTTTGTTGATTCTTGATGAAACTGCAGGAGCAGACAAGAAAACTTGTGAAGCTAGAAATTTTAGAGGATATCTGGCATTTTCCTGTAATAATGTTATTAATTTGATATCTATTTTATCCATAAAAATCCACCTTAAAAAAAGAGACGTATCATAAAATGATTCGCCTCTTTGCGTATTTATCTAATTATTCTTGATAAAGTATCAATTTATCGTCTGTCTTCTCGAATTTTAGATTTTTGTTTTTTAACATCCTGTAATGCAATACTCATGAATTTTTCAGTATTATTCATTAAGTTATCAACATATCCATTAGCTGATTTTTTTATTTCCTTGGCATTATTCTGTGCTTTTGTGAGAAGTTCCACAGCTTTTTTCTTAGCTTCCTTAACTATTGCATCCTGAGAAACCATTGTGGCAGCTCTTTTTTCAGCCTGACTTATAATTGATTCTGCCTTTGCCTTAGCTTCATTTAATATTCTTTCTCTATCAAAAGCAACAAGCCTTGCATCTTTTATTTCATGAGGCATATTCAATCTAACATCATTAACAAGCTCTCGCATTCTATCTGCATCAACGAGAAACTTATTTCCAGCAAAGGGAAACGGTTTAGCTTTATCAAGAACCTCATCCATTTCATCAAGTATCTCATCAATTTTATTATTCATAAAATTACTCCTTTATAAGCCTTTTTCTTATAAAATCAAGCACGTTTTCAGGTACGAAATGACTTATGTCACCGCCAAAATAAGCAATTTGCTTAACAACGCTTGAACTTAAGTACATATTTTCCGTTGAAGTTGTTAGAAATACTGTTTCAGCGCCATTGTATAGTTTTTTATTTGCAAGAGCCATCTGAAATTCATATTCAAAGTCACTAACAGCTCTAAGACCTTTAACAATTGCAACTGCGCCAATTTTCTTTACATAATCAGCTAAAAGACCATCCAGAACGTCAATAACAACATTACCAAATTCACTAGTATTTTTTTTTATCATCATCATACGTTCCGATTCAGTAAAACTGGGTGATTTAACTGTATTGACTGAAATTAAAACAACAACTTCATCAAATAGCTGTGATGCTCTTTTAATTATATCAATATGTCCAAAAGTTATAGGATCAAAACTTCCCGGACAAACAGCTATTCTTTTCAATTTATTCATCCTCTCCATAACGACAAAACATTGATATATTTATTTTACCATATTTATAATTTTTTTTCAATATTAAATCTACAATTTTTTCAGGTAAAATCAAATTTTGTTCATATTCACAGATAATCTTACCATTATAATTTAATTTATCAGACAATAATGGCAATATTTCAGTTAATATTCCTTTATTATATGGGGGATCCAGAAAAATAAAATCAAATTTTTTATTTGTTTGTTTAAGAAAATCATAACTATTCATTTGAAATATCTGAGCTTGTTTAATAAGTTTTGTTTTTTCAAGATTTTTTTTGACAAGTTCAATGGATTTTTTAGAATTATCAATAAATACTGCCGACTGTGCTCCCCTGCTTAGCGCTTCAATTCCCAACTGGCCGCTGCCGGCAAATAAATCCAGAACATCTGAATTATATAATTCAAACTGAATTGATGAAAATATAGCTTCTTTAACCTTATCAGTTGTGGGACGTACATCCAAACCTTCCATAGTTTCCAGTCTTATACCTTTTGCTATTCCTGTAATAACTCTCATCATTTCACCTACTTTATAAATTTTGAATCAGGTTGTATAACTCTTCGGCAATGTTACTATTTACACCTGCTATTTTAGATAATTCCTCAGGACTAGCTTTTTTTAAATTTTCCTTAGTTTTAAACTCCAAAATAAGTTTTTGAGCTTTTTTTGATCCTATGCCTTTTACTTTTGTTAATTCAAAACTGAAACTATTTTTTGTATGTTTCGTTTTCATATATGATATTGCAAATCTGTGAACTTCATCCTGAATTTTTGTCATCAAAATAAACGCTTGAGATTTTTTCGAGACAGATATTTCACTGCCGCCTGTAGCTATAGCTCGCGTTCTGTGTTTACTGTCCTTAACAAGACCATATATCGGAATATCTAAATTAAATTTTTTTATTGTCTGTAATACTGCATTTACATGTCCTTTGCCACCGTCAAGTAAAATTAAATCCGGAAGTGTAATGAACCCACTGTCATTTCCATGCAAATATTCATTAAATCGCCTTTCGATAACTTCCTGCATACATGCATAGTCGTTTTGAATAAGGCTGTCTTTTATGGCAAATCGCTTATATGCTTTTTTAAATGGACGTCCATTTTTAAACACAACCATTCCTGCAACCATTGAAGATGATGATAAATTAGAAATATCATATGCTTCTATGTATTCAGGAGGTTTTTTCAAACCTAAAATTTTGGATAATTCTTCAAGTGCTGATATTTCTTTTCTGGTTCTCCCATTTTGGACAGATAAATACTCTTCAGCATTTGATTTTGCCATCATAATATATTTTAATAAGTTACCTTTTTGAGGAAATGAAAATTTAATGTTATGATTACATTTATCACATAGCACTTTTTTTATTAATTCTACATTTTCAATTTTTTCCTCAAGAACTATATTTTTAGGAATATTATCCTGAGAAGTATAGTACATTATCAAAAATGATTCTAAATAATTTTCATCGCACTCTTCATTACAATATGAAAAAATCAATTTATCAAAAAGACGCCCATTTCTATAAATTAATAAAGAAATGCAAATTCCATTGGAACTTTGGGATGAAGCAATAAAATCACAGCTTTTTAGATCTATATCAAATATTTTTTGTTTTTGATTAGATTTTGTAATAGCATTGATTCTATCTCTTATTCTTGCTGCTTTTTCAAAGTCCAAGTTTTCAGATGCTTTATCCATTTGCAATTGAAGCTTCTTTATTGATAAATTATTGCCATTTTGAATATATGATTTAGCTTGATTAATAATTTCATTAAATTCTTCTGGAGTAATATCATTATGACAGAGACCTATACATTGATTTATATGAAAATTAAGACAAGGTCTGATAGGTTTTCTGTTTTCACTAAATTTATATTTACAGGTTGGTAATTTAAATACTTTATTGACTTCATCTACAGTTTGAGTAGCAATAAAAGAACTTGTATATGGACCAAAGAATTCACCAGTTTTATCTACATTTTTTTCAGCAGTAATTTTCGGGTATAAATCATTCGAAATTTTAATATAAAAGTATCCTTTATCATCCTTAAGCAATATATTATACTTAGGTTTATGCTGTTTAATTAAACTGCATTCCAAAATCAATGCTTCATATTCACTGTCAGTTACAATAAAATCGTAATCATAAACATTTTCAACCATGTGTAAAACCTTTGGTGTATGACTCGAATTATGTCTAAAGTAACTGCTTACTCGGTTTTTTAAATTTTTAGCTTTACCTATATATATAATATCATTATTTTTATTCTTCATTAAATAAACACCCGGCGAAATTGTCAACTTGGACGTCTTTTGCTGAAGAAAAGGCAATCGTTCATTCATAAATTCCTCCGGGTTTTTATCATTTGCTATTATCCTGCATTCTAATTTCTTTACGTTTTATTTTGCCGCCAATAGTTTTTGGCAATTCATTAACATATTCAATAATTCTTGGATATTTATAAGGCGCTGTAGTACGCTTTACATGTTCTTGTAATTCTTTAGTTAGTTCTTCGCTAGGAGTATATTCTTTAGCTAACACAACTGTTGCTTTTACTACTTGACCGCGAATCGGATCCGGAGCAGAAGTTATTGCACATTCGACTACCGATGGATGTTCTATCATTGCACTTTCTACTTCAAATGGACCTATGCGGTAACCGGAACATTTTATTACATCATCATTTCTGCCCATAAACCAATAATATCCGTTTTCATCACGCACAGCCATATCGCCGGTGTCATAATATTCCCCGCCAAGAGCTTTATCAGTTAGTTCAGGATTATGATAATAACCTGTAAATAATCCTATAGGAAGCTTTTTATTGACCCCATAAATTACAATTGTTCCTTCTTCACCCGGTTTGCAGTCATTTCCATCATTGTTAATAAGCCGTATATCATACAAAGGTGATGGTTTTCCGGTAGAACCTGCCGATGGTTCCATCCATTTAAAATTAGCAATTAAAACAGTTCCTTCCGTTTGACCGAAACCTTCACGAAGTTTTAATCCGGTTAATTTATACCAATCATTGAATACCTGCGGATTTAAAGGTTCGCCTGCAATACAACATGTTTTTATATTTGATAAATCAAACTTTGAAACATCTTCCTGTAACATAAATCTAAACATAGTAGGAGGAGCACAAAAAGTAGTAACTTTATATTCGGTTATTTTTTCAAGCAGTTTAAGCGGAATAAATTTATCCATATCATAACAAAAAATTACTGCTCCGCAAATCCATTGTCCATATATTTTTCCCCAGCCAAATTTTGCCCAACCAGAGTCTGAAACACTCATATGAAGTTTATTTTCCTGTACTTGCTGCCAATATTTTGCAGTTACTATATGACCTAAAGGATGCGCAAAGTTATGTTTAACCATTTTAGGCATACCAGTAGTACCGGAAGTAAAATAAATAAGCATTGTATCGTCCCATTTATTTGCTTCTTCATTAACAGGACGTTCAAATATATCTGAGAATTTCTGAATTTCATCTTCAAAATAATCCCATGTACTATATTTTTCTCCTACAACAATTTTATGCTTTAACGACGGTATATCACAGTCAGCAGATTCTATTTGATTAATTACAAAATCATCATTTATACTGACTATAGCAGTAATTTCAGCAGCGTTTCCTCTGTATACTATATCTTTAGCTGTAAGCTGTAAAGAACCAGGTATAACTATTGCACCTATTTTATGAAGAGCAACAGCACATATCCAATATTCCCATCTTCTGCGTAAAATAAGCATTACAACGGAACCCTTGCTTATACCTATACTTTTGAAATAGTTTGCCGCTTTATTTGACAATTTAGATATATCAGTAAATGTAAATTTATATTCCTCATTATGATCATTACACCATACTAAAGCTAATTTTTCCGGTTCCTGTTTAGCCCATTCATCAACAATATCATAACCAAAATTAAAATTTTCAGGTACATTTACTTTATAGTTTTCTTTAAAATCTTCATAATTATCAAATTCTATTCTAGGTAAAAATCTATTTAGTAACATATTAATTCTTCCTGTATTTTATTTGATTTTAATGCTTTCTGACCAATATCTTTTCTATAGTGCATTTTATCAAAATGTATTTTAGAAACAGAATTATATGCAATATCAAGTGCGACATTCAGCTTATCTGATATCGCAGTAACTCCTAATACTCTTCCGCCGGATGTATAAAATTTTTGATTTTCAAGCTTTGTACCTGCATGAAAAACCAAAGAATTATTTAATTGTCCCTTTTCGTCCAAACCGGTTATTTCAATTCCTGTTTCATATTTTTTAGGATATCCCCCGCTTGCCATAATAATACATGCGGCAGATTGATTTTTCCATTTAATATCTAATTGATCTAATGTTTCATTTATAACAGCATTAAATATATCAACTAAATCGGTGTCAAGTAAAGGAAGAACAACCTGTGTTTCAGGATCTCCAAAACGGCAATTATATTCAATTACCTTTGGACCGTTTTCTGTTATCATTAAACCAAAATAAAGACAGCCTTTAAATGTTCTGTTTTCTTTTGACATTGCTTTAATTGTAGGGATAAAAATTGACTTCATACACACATCAGCAATGTTTTTTGTATAATATGGATTTGGTGCAACAGTTCCCATTCCGCCGGTATTTAATCCTTCATCATTATCCAGTGCACGTTTATGATCCATAGAAGATACCATAGGTGAAATTGTCTTACCGTCTGTAAAACACAATACAGATACTTCCGGACCTGTTAAAAATTCTTCTATAACAATATTAGAACCGCTTTTTCCAAAAATCTGATCTTCCATAATAGATATTACAGCGTCTTTTGCCTCATCAAAATTCTGAGCAATTATGACTCCCTTACCTAAAGCCAATCCATCTGCTTTAATAACAGCAGGATATTTATTTTCATTTTTTAAATATTCTATTGCCGCAGCTGAATTTGAAAAAATTTCATATTTAGCTGTAGGTATACCATATTTTTTCATAAGATCTTTTGAAAAAACTTTACTGCCTTCAATAATAGCTGCTGCTTTATTAGGTCCGAAAGCTTTAATGCCTTCGGCTTCTAATGCATCAACCATACCGAGAACTAGTGGATCGTCCGGAGCAACAACAACCATATCAACAGATAATTCTTTAGCAAGCTTTACAACACCGTCTATATCGGTTGCATTAACTGAAAAGCATTGTGCATATTTCTTTATACCACCGTTTCCCGGGGTACAGTATAATTTATTAATTTTTTGACTTTCAGCAAGTTTCATTATAATTGCATGTTCCCTGCCGCCGCCGCCGACAACCAATACGTTCATATTTTATCTCCTTAACATATTAATTATATAACTTAAAAAAATTAATGATGGAAAAGACGTATTCCTGTAAAAGCCATAGCCATATTATATTTATTGCAGGTTTCAATTACATTGTCGTCTCTTATAGAACCTCCTGGTTCTGCAATATATAATACACCGCTTTTTTTAGCTCGTTCAATATTATCGCCGAATGGGAAAAATGCATCGGAACCAAGGCATACATCAGTATTTTTTTCAAGCCATTCTTTTTGTTCGCCCTTAGTAAATACCGGTGGTTTTTCCTTAAAAATATTTTGCCATGCACCGTCAGCTAAAACATCCATATATTCGTCGGAAATATAAACATCAATAGCATTGTCGCGATCAGGTCTTCTGATATTATCAACAAATTTCAAATTCAAAACCTGTGGGGACTGACGCAACCACCATATATCTGCTTTATTGCCTGCCAATCTGGTACAATGAATTCTTGACTGTTGACCAGCACCGATACCGATTGCCTGTCCGTTCTTTACGTAACAAACTGAATTAGACTGTGTATATTTTAATGTGATTAGCGATATAAGCAAATCACGTTTTTTATCTTCAGGAATCTCTTTATTATCAGTAACAATATTTTGAAGAAGTTCATTATTAATTTTTAAATTATTTCTTCCCTGTTCAAATGTTATTCCGAAAACCTGTTTAGTTTCAATTTCTTCCGGAACATAATTAGGATCAATTTTTATTATATTATATGTGCCTTTTCTCTTGGATTTTAAAATTTCTAATGCTTCATCAGTATAATCTGGAGCAATAATGCCGTCAGAGACTTCTCGCTGAAGCATTTTAGCAGTTGGTACGTCACAGGTATCAGATAACGCAACAAAATCGCCGTATGAAGACATTCTGTCTGCGCCTCTGGCTCTTGCATAAGCACATGCCATTGGTGAAAGATCTTCAAGATCATCAACAAAATAAACTTTTTTCAGAGTTTCATCCAAAGGAATACCCACAGCTGCTCCGGCAGGAGATACATGTTTAAATGAAGTTGCGGCACATAATCCGGTTGCTTCTTTAAGTTCTTTTACCAATTGCCATCCATTAAAAGCGTCCAGTAAATTAATATATCCCGGATTACCATTTAATACCGTTATAGGTAATTCACCGTTCTTTATATAAATTTTAGAAGGCTTCTGATTTGGATTACATCCATACTTTAAAAACATTTCAGCAGACATAAAACTTCTCCTAACAATTTTTATTAATTATTTTTGATTCATATTTTCCGGTTTCTAAATTTATAAATCTGATAAATAACGAAACTTTATTATCAGAATTTAAGTTATTCCATAGTAATTGAGAAAATTCTTCTATACTATCAGGAATTGAAATAAGCTTTGGTTCTCCTTCAAAACTCGGAAGAGGATTACCATCACTCATATATGTATGGATAAAGTGTCCTTCACCATTTATTGGATTATTATATGAGAATGTAAATCTGCTGCAGGATTCCGGATTTCCGTCAGCACTTTTTAAAATTGAAAGCGCATAGTTGAAAGTTTTATTTGGTTCAACCTTTATTATACCCGAAATTCTTGGAGTATAGTTTGGAGCGTCAGGTTCAAACTCTCTTGTTCGCAAAGCCTGTTCAAAAGTAAGCTGATTATTCATTAAATCATAAATGGTATCTGTTTGATCACCGTTTGTTACTATGGTTTTATTTCCCAATACTCTTACAGGAGAATAAATTATAAGACTAGGATCAGACAATTTTTCCGGATCAAATGCCTGCGTCCTAATACCTTCGCCATCTTCTACAAATACTCTGTTACGGCTGTTTTCACTGCGTCCCATTATAAAATATGCTGTAACCGCATTTTTACCATTTTCAGATTTTCCGATTATGATTCCTCTCCCCGGGTAAGAATTACCGGTGAGTTCCATTGCAATATCAATTTTATTCATAATATTCCCTTCTTTGTTATTTCAAAATAAATGTATATACAATTTGCTTTAAGTACAGAAATATTGTTTTTTAACTTAATCTTCCTTTATGTATGCTTTGCCATTATTAATTTCAATTCTATCCTGACAAAATAACGAAACAGTTTCAGGAAGAATTTTCCATTCTGCTTCCTGCATAATACGCTTTTGAAGTTTTTCCGGAGTATCATCATTTTTAACAGCAACTGCTTTCTGCATAATGATAGCGCCTGCGTCTGCAATTTCATTTACAAAATGCACAGTAGCTCCGCTTATTTTAACTCCATATTTTAATGCTTCTTCATGTACTTTTAAACCATAAAATCCTTGACCGCAGAATGATGGTATCAAAGCAGGATGAACATTTATTATTTTATAAGGATAAGCCTTAACGATACTTTTATCAAGAATAGTCATAAATCCTGCAAGAACAATTAAATCAGCATATTCTTCATAGAGGGCTTCCAAGACTGCCTCGCTGTAGCTTTTATTATCTTTATATGATTTTCTTGGAATTATTCTGGTAGGAATACCGTTTTCTTTTGCTCTTACCAATGCGTATGCATTGGGATTTGATGAAATTACACACGATATTTTGCCGCCGATAATTTGTCCATTATTCTGAGCGTCAATAAGCGCCTGTAAATTAGTTCCTCCTCCGGAAACTAAAACAATAATATTTTTCAAGGGCTTATCTGATATATTCATAATTTACCTCGCTTAATTAATAATAACACCTTCATCGCTATTAACCAGTTCGCCTAAAATATATGCTTCAACACCTGAATTATTTAAAATTTCAACCGCTTTATCAGCATCATTTTTATCAACAGATACAGTCATTCCCACACCCATATTAAACGTATTAAACATGTCTCTTTCCGGAATATGACCTGTTCTTGCAATCAAGTCGAATATAGGAAGAATCTGAACATTATTTCTGCAGATTTGTGCAGATATACCTTCTGGCAGTGAACGGGGAATATTTTCATAAAATCCTCCGCCTGTAATATGAGAAATTGCTTTAACATTAACTTGTTCAAGTAATGAAAGAATTGGTTTTACATAAATTTTTGTAGGCGTGAGTAAAGAATCGCCAAGTGTTGTTCCAAGATCGGAGAAATGTCTTGCCAGAGTTTGTTCATTGACCGTAAAAACTTTTCTTATTAATGAAAAACCATTAGAATGTACTCCGCTGGATTTTATTGCAATCAATATATCCCCAGCTTTTTGAGTTTCCGGCTTCAGTATTTTTTCCTTGTCTACAACCCCTACTGCAAATCCTGCTACATCATACTCATCAACAGGATAAAAACCCGGCATTTCAGCTGTTTCGCCGCCAATAAGCGCACATCCTGACTGTACACATCCGTCTGCGATGCCGGATACTATTTCTGCTACCTTTTCAGGATAATTTTTACCGACAGCAATATAATCAAGGAAAAACTGAGGTTTTGCACCACAGCAAATTATATCGTTGACGCACATAGCAACACAATCAATACCAATTGTATCATGCTTGTCCATTAAAAAAGCAATTTTTAATTTGGTGCCGACGCCGTCTGTACCTGAAACAAATACAGGTTTTTTTATACCTGTCAGGTCAGGCTCAAATAAGCCTCCAAAACCACCGATACCGGATATAACGCCGTCTGTAATAGTTTTTTGAACATGAACTTTCATCAGTTCAACAGCTTTGTAACCAGCTGTAACATCAACACCGGCCTTTTTATAACTTTCAGAAAAGCTTTTCATTAAATGATCCTCCAAAAATTTATTTATTCGTCAATTTTACGTTCAAATTTATCTTTGGGCATTTCTTTAGGAACTCTTATAGGATATTCTCCCGTAAAGCATCCTGTACAGAAATTACATTTTGCATTTTCAGCAATATTTTTAACCCCTTCAATACTTAGATATCCCAATGAATCGGCGCCTATTTCTTTTGCAATTTCCTCAATACTCATCTGACAGGCAATTAAATTTTCTTTGCTGTCGATGTCAATTCCAAAGTAACATGGATTTGTAAACGGCGGACTGGATATACGCATATGAACTTCTGTTGCTCCGGCTTCACGTATAAGATTAACTATTCTTGCACTTGTTGTTCCGCGTACAATACTATCATCAATCAATACTACCCTTTTTCCTTTGACAACATCTTTAATTACATTCAGTTTTATTCTAACCGAATTAGACCGCTGAGACTGGCTAGGCTGAATAAAAGTTCTGCCGACATACCGATTTTTTATAAATCCAACGCCGTATGGTATTCCGGACGCCATTGAAAATCCCAAAGCAGCGTCAAGACCACTGTCCGGAACACCCACAACGACATCCGCTTCTACCGGAGATTCCTGCCATAATTTTTTTCCTGCGTTTAATCTTGCCTGGTGTACGCTCGAACCTTCAATAACAGAGTCGGGACGTGCAATATACACATATTCAAATACACACATGGAGGTTTTTTGACCACAATGGGTTTTTAAAGAATGCGCTCCGTTTTTATCAACAATGATAATCTCTCCCGGTTCAACATCTCTGATAAATCGTGCACCAATGCTGTCCAAAGCACAGCTTTCAGAAGCAAAAACAATAGCGCCCGTTTCCGTTTCACCCATACAAAGCGGTCTGAATCCCTGAGGATCTCTTGCAGCTATGAGCTTTTTAGGAGACATGATAACAAGAGAATATGCTCCCTTAAACTTATACATAGCCTGTTCAACTGCTTTTTCAATAGACGGCTGAATTAACCTTTGTTCTGTTATTGCATATGAAATTACTTCAGTATCATTTGTATTGTGAAATATTCCGCCGTTTAATTCATATTTTTCACGTAAATCTCTTGCATTGACAAGATTTCCATTGTGAGCTATAGCCATAGGTCCTTTTATGTGCCTGACAACTAAAGGCTGAGCATTTGAGCGATTGGATTTACCCGTAGTAGAATATCTTACATGTCCTATAGCTATGTTACCCATACCAAGTTTTCTCAGATTCCCTTCATTAAAAACATCAGGAACAAGACCAAGATCTTTATGATATGACAAAATACCTTTGTCATTTACAACAATTCCGCAGCTTTCCTGTCCTCGGTGTTGTAAAGCATATAATGCAAAGTATGTCTGAGATGCGACATCCATAGTATCTTTACTGTATATACCGAATACGCCGCATTCTTCTTTTATTTGATCAAACATAAATTTTACTCCATTCAGATGAAAAAATTATTCTCCCAGAAGTCTTTTCATAATTTCTTTATATGCGTCTTCCTCGCCGCCCATATTTCTTCTGAATCTGTCCTTATCAAGCTTTTCATGAGTAACGCTGTCCCAGAAACGGCATGTGTCAGGAGAAATTTCATCTGCCAGTACAATAGTGCCGTCAGATGTCTTGCCGAATTCCAGCTTAAAATCAATTAATTCAATATTAAGATCCTTTAAATATTCAGAGAGTATATCATTAATTTTAAGTGCGTAAGATGCAATCAAATCCAATTCATCTTTTGTACACCATTCCATTGCCATTATATGATATTCATTTACCATTGGATCTCCAAGATCATCATCTTTATAACAGTATTCTAAAACTGTTTTGTTTAGTTTTATACCCTCGTCTAAACCGATTCTTTTGGACAGTGAGCCTGCGGCTATATTTCTTACTATTACTTCGAGAGGTACGATTGTTACACGTTTTACAATTGTTTCACGGTCTGAAATTTCTTCGACAAGATGAGTAGGTATACCATTTTTTTCTAGAAGTTTCATAAGATGATTAGTCACCCTATTATTAATGACCCCTTTATTATTTATGGTACCTTTTTTTTCACCGTTGAATGCTGTAGCATCATCTTTGTAATCGACAATAACATAGTTGTCATTATTTGTTGCAAAAACCTTTTTGGCTTTGCCTTCATAAAGCTGTTCTGTTCTAACAATATTTTCCATTTAACTTTCCTCCAAATTAAATTAAATTATTTATTTCCTGAGAAATTTTTTTATCTTTAGCTTTAACTGATTCTGACATTTGTTTTTTCATATCAACAAGTTTATCTGATAATTCTTTATCAGATAATGCAAGAATCTGTACAGCAAGAATCGCAGCGTTTACCGCACCGTCAATTGCCACAGTTGCTACAGGTATGCCGCTTGGCATCTGAACAGTTGACAGTAAAGCGTCAAGACCGTCTAAGGTTGATGATTTTATTGGAATTCCAATTACAGGAAGCGTTGTATGAGCTGCTAAAACTCCCCCCAAATGCGCTGCTTTACCGGCTGCGGATATTATTACTCCAAAACCGTTTTCCTGAGCATGCTTGGAAAATTCAGCCGCATCTTCAGGAGTACGGTGCGCTGACATTACATGCACTTCAAACGGAACATTAAATTCCTTAAGTTTTTGAACAGCTTGTTTAACAATGGGAAGATCGCTGTCGCTCCCCATAATAACAGCAACTTTTTTACTCATAATTTAATCACCTTTTCCATTTTATAATTCTTCTTTATTAATACTTTTTAATATCATTGAATCGCCGTCTTTAATAACCGTCAGCGATAATAAAGATTTTAAATTTTTTATATTTTTTTCATGATTCTTATAATCATAAATTACTTCTACAGATAAGATATATGTACATTCTTCCGAAATAAACTTTTCAATTTTTACATTTGATATATTTTTAATTTCACAATTATTAAAAAAATTATTTAGTGAAAGAGACGAATAGTATTGGTCATTGGTTATCTTTTTAATTTCCTCCATATTATTTGAAGTAAGAGCCTCAAAATATGTGCACATGATATTAAAAATATCAAATAAATTATCTGAATTTATCTGCTCTATTAATTCAGCATTATTAACATCAAATGTAATATTAATTTCTGATTTTATTTTTCGTGAGAATTTAATTTCCGAACATATTATTTTATTATTATCATTTAAGAAAATATAGTCTCCGGAATCATTTGATAAAGTTAATTTTTTATTGTCTTTATCATATTGATATTTCAACCATTTTTTATCAGTAATTAAATTACCGCATGTATCAAACACAGAAAAGCCCGTTTCATTTTCAAAATAACCTATTAAATAATCGTTATCGACAGAAATAAATTTGGTATAAATAAATGGAGTAATATAATTTTCATCACTATCGATTATACCCATTTTAAGAACGTCATTTATCTTTTTTTGAACGGCAAATCGATTTGAATTCAGAATATAAATGTTATCCCATTGCGGCTCAATAACCGACCTGCCTTCACTATCAACAATACCCAACATACCATCGTCATTTCTAATAATTTTATAGTTAGTTTTATCAGTACTGAGATCAGTAATAATATTTGAATCCAGATAAGCCTGATTATTTTCTTTATTAACATCATAATAAAATTTAATTAATGCCGCTAACATAACAACTAAAGTACAGAACAAAAAAATAAACATTAATTTTATATGCCAGTTCATTTTATTGTTTTTGTCACTGATATTTATTTTATTAATCTTTTTCATTTTTATCTTTTACAAATTGTTCAGTTTCTTTTATCAGATACACTGGTCTTTGCTTAGTTTCAAGATAAGTTTTAGATAAATATTGTCCAAGAATACCTATACAAAAAAGCTGTAAGCCGCCCACAAAGAAAATTGCACAAACAATAGTCGGATACCCCTGAACATCTTCTCCAAATACAAGCGTTTTAATAACAATGGCAATAATTATTATAAATGCAATCAGACAGCTTAATATGCCAAGAAGAGAAGCCAAAGCAAGCGGCGCAGTTGAAAAAGCAAAAATACCTTCAAGTGAATATGAGAATAACTTACTGAATGACCAGGCTGTAGTACCCGCAGCTCTTTCAACATTTTCATATTCTATATACTTGACATTAAATCCTACCCAGCTGAAAATTCCCTTTGAAAAGCGATTATATTCTTTCATAGACAATATTGAATCAACCATCTGACGCGTCATAAATCTAAAATCCTGAGCGCCGTCTACTATTTCAGTCTGGGAAATTTTATTCATGATTTTATAGAATTTTCTTGCAAACCATGAACGTATTTTAGATTCGCCTTTTCTGTTTATTCTGCGTGTAGTAGCACAGTCATATCCATGATTTTTAACATAATCATACATTTTGGGAATATATGCAGGAGGATGCTGCAAGTCAGCGTCCATAATAACTACATAATCACCTTTTGAATTTTCAAGACCGGCATACATTCCTGCTTCTTTGCCAAAATTTCGGGAAAAAGAAATATAACGGACATGTTTATCCTTATAAGCTAATTCCCTAAGCATATTTAAAGTATTATCTTTTGAACCGTCATTTATAAATAACAATTCAAAATCCAGCTGAGAATTACCAACTTTCATGTCATTCATAGTTTTTGTAATCTCATCGTAGAACATCGGAAGAACTTCCTGTTCATTATAACAAGGGACAATAATTGAAATCAATTCCATGTAAAAGCTCCTAACACCTAACAATACTATAATATAATACAACAATTTTCACAAAATTGCAAGAGGATTTTTGCTTTTATCTAAATATTATAATTAATTAAAACAACAAACAATAAAGAATATTTTTTATTTTTTTTGAAAATATAATTTTATGACTTTATAAAAACAGGATTTTAATATGAATAAGAATAAATGTATTTGCATAGCTGCGTTGTCCGGACTAATATCAGCATTGTCATTTAATATTAATTGTTTATGGTTTGCCATATTTTTTTCTATTTCACCGGTTTTTTATGTAATTTTAAAATATAAAAGCCATACGAAATTAATTTTGTTTAATTTTACATTTATATTTTATTGTATTTCAGACATATGGATTTTATCAATTGGAGTTAATTATTTTGAAAATAAGTATTTAGGAATTATTATATCAGTTATTTTACTATTAATTATTTCAATTTTATTATCAATAATATTTATACTTCCATTTACTATTTATAAAAATACAAATTATATATTTACAGATATTTTAATTTTAAGTTTTTTATATATATTTGGAGAATGGCTGCAAGGACAATTCGTCCCATTTGCATTTCCCTGGAACAGACTATGCAATATTGTTGTTAAAGATATAAAATTTATACAAACTGCAAGTATTCTAGGCGGATTATTTATTACTTTCCTAATATTATTAATTAATTTTATGATTGCTTGTTTTTTTATTTATAAAAAGAAAAAATCATATATATTTTTAATTTTTGCATTAAATATATATTTGTTAAATATTATAGCTGGAGAAATAATTATTCAAGGTACACAAAATAACAATGAAGCTGAAAATGTTTTATTGGTACAGGGTAATTTTTCAAAAAAAGAAAAATGGAATACAGCGCCGGAAGACATTTTAGATAAATATTTAAAATTGACGGATAAAAATTTGGATAATAACACTAAATTAGTTATTTATCCTGAAACTGCTTTATCAAGAGGTATATTTGAAAATAATTTATTAAAACAAAAGCTTTTTGAATTTTGTAATGAAAAAAATATAACTATATTATTCGGCGCTCAGTACAATAAAGGAGAATACCAATATAATGCCTGTGCGGCAGCGTACCCCAATAAACAATATTCAAAAATATATTTTAAACAAATTTTAGTACCGTTCGGAGAATATAATCCATTTTTTACTGAAAGTAATATTCAATTTATATCAAATCCATTTACTAAAGGAGATGAATCAATTTTAATTGAAACAGAAATAGGTAAATTAGGATGCGGTATTTGTTTTGAATCAATATTTCCGGATCATATATCTAAAAATTCGGCTCTAGGCGCTGAAGCAATTGTTATACTGACAAACGATTCTTGGCTTGGAAGAAAGATACCTCTTTACCAACACCATTCACATTCAATTTTAAGAGCAGTTGAAAATAAAAAATATGTAATTAACTGTACAAATACAGGGGTATCTTCTGTCATATCTGCAAATGGCGAAGTAATTGAAAAAACAAATATAAATTGTTCTGACACTGTTTCAGCTGATATTTATACAAATAGTAATATAACATTTTATACTAAATATGGAGATATAATAATTATTCCAGCGTGCTTTATAGTCTTATGGTTATGTTTAAAAACAATATATATAAAAATTGAAGAGATTATTTTATTTGTTAAATTTAAAAAATCTTTAAAATTATACAAATAAAAGTTAATTTTTTCTTGCATATTGTTTTTATTTAGGTTATAATATATATGATTATTGAATTTATTAAGAGGTATCCAATATGAAACATGGTTTTGTTAAAATTGCATGCGCTACTCCGGATTTAAAAGTTGCAGATTGTGAATATAATGCAGATTGTATTATAAATATGATAAAAGATGCACATGAAGCCGGGGTTATGCTGTGTTCTTTTCCGGAACTTTCTATAACCGGATATACCTGCGGTGATTTGTTTTTTCAAAAAGCTTTACTTAATTCAGCCGCTCTTTCTTTAAATAAAATTATAAACGATACCGCTGATTACGATATGATAAATATTGTCGGTCTTCCTTATTCTTTTGAAGGTAAAATTTATAATTGCGCTGCTGTTTTTCAAAAGGGAAAGTTGTTAGCTTTAATTACTAAAAAAAATATTCCAAACTATTCTGAATTTTATGAAGCAAGACATTTTACTCCGGGTATAAAAAATTCTCAAACTATATTTAATGGTAAGCCTGTTCCTATAGGAACAAACTATATTTTTAATTGTAAGAATATGCCTGAATTTATTTTTGGAATTGAAATCTGTGAAGATTTGTGGGTTACAGATTCTCCTTCCATTATGCTCGCTAAAGAAGGCGCTAACATTATTGTAAATTTATCTGCGAGTAATGATATAATCGGAAAATCAGATTACAGAAGAATTATAGTTAAAGCACAATCAGGAAGTTTACTGTGCACTTATATGTATGCCAATGCTGGTATAGGCGAATCAACAACAGACATGGTTTATTCAGGACATAGTATTATATCGGAAAATGGAGCATTATCAGTTGAATCAGAAAGATTTTCCAATGGAATAATTATTTTTGATACAGATCTTCAAAAAATTGAATCAGAAAGAAAACGTTCAAATACATTTCAGAAATCATCATTAATGGAGAATGAAAAATATATTAAAATTCCATTTGACATTAAAATGCATGATGTACAAATAAATAATAAAATCTCTCCTACCCCATTTGTTCCGTTATCTGTCGAAGATATTCACTCTAGATGTAAAGAGATATCGGCTATGCAGTCAATCGGTCTTGCGAAGAGAATTAAACATACTAATTGTAATAATGCAATTATAGGATTATCCGGCGGACTTGACTCAACTCTTGCCCTTATTGTAACAGTAAACGCATTTAAACACCTTAATTTAAATCCAAAGGATATTATTGCTGTGACAATGCCTTGTTTCGGTACTACAGATCGAACTTACAGCAATGCATGCAAGCTTGCTGAACAATACGGAGCAACACTTAAAGAGATAAATATTAGAAACAGCGTAATTCAACATTTTTCAGATATTGGTCACGACATTAATAATCATGATGTTACCTATGAAAATTCTCAGGCAAGAGAAAGAACACAGATATTAATGGATATTGCCAATCAAAATAATGGATTGGTCATCGGGACAGGCGATTTATCTGAACTTGCACTTGGCTGGTCAACATACAATGGCGATCATATGTCAATGTATGCGGTGAATGCATCTATTCCTAAAACCCTAGTTAGATATCTGGTCAAGTATGAAGCGGATTGTTCCGAAAACGAATTAAAAAACACTCTATATGACATTTTGGATACCCCGGTAAGTCCTGAATTGCTTCCGCCTGATGAAAATGGTATTATTTCTCAAAAAACTGAAGATCTGGTAGGACCTTATGAATTACATGATTTTTTTCTTTATTACATGGTCAGATTCGGGTTTTCACCTGAAAAAATATTTAGAATCGCTCTTTTGGCATTTAAGGGACAATACGATGAAAATACCATATTAAAATGGGAAAAAATATTTTATAAACGTTTCTTTTCACAGCAATTTAAACGTTCTTGTCTTCCGGATGGTCCAAAGATAGGAAGCGTTGCCTTATCGCCCAGAAGTGATTTCAGAATGCCAAGTGACGCATCAGTTAATGTTTGGCTGTCAGAACTTGAAAATATTAATTAATACGATAATTACCGTATTAATTATACATAAATGGAGGACTAAATATGAATTACAAAGAAAGCTTTATTAAATTTATGGTAGAAAGCGGAGTTCTTACTTTTGGCGATTTTACTCTTAAAAGCGGAAGAAAAGCTCCGTATTTTGTAAATACCGGAAACTATAACACCGGTGCGCAGCTGGCACGTCTTGGAGAATATTACGCTCAATGTATTAAAGAAAATAATGTTCAGGCTGATACACTTTTTGGACCTGCATATAAGGGTATTCCCCTTGCAACTGCATGCAGTATAGCTTTATTTAATAAATACGGTATTGATGTAAATTATGCTTTTGACAGAAAAGAAGCTAAAGACCATGGTGAAGGCGGCGTCATTGTTGGACGTAAAATGAAAGATGGTGAAAAAATCGCAATAATTGAAGATGTAATTACCGCAGGCACTGCAATAAGAACTGTTTTACCACTTCTTAAAGAACAAGCTGATGTGGATATTACAGCATTAATAATTTCGGTTGACAGAATGGAAAAAGGAAAGGGCGAATTATCGGCAGTTCAGGAAGTTAAAAAGGATTTTGGTATAAATGTATACTCTATTGTTACAATGGAAGATATCATTGACGCTATAAAAAATGATATAATTCCGGGTAAAGAATATCTTGATAAAATGATAGAATATAGAAATATATACGGTGTCTGAGTAAAAAATATTTTTTGTTATCTTGACAATATCTGTTTTATATGCTAACATAATAAAAAAGTAATGATGGGAATAGTAGTCTTTATCTATGATTTTCAGAGAATCCTTGGTTGGTGAAAAAGGATATTCATAAACTGACGAATACGCCCCTGAACTGATAATCTGAAATAAAAGTAGGATTATTCGGGTACGCCCGTTAAAGCGTTTTAAGGTCGGGTTTTTATTCGATAAACTGAGGTGGTACCACGGTAAAAAATTATCGTCCTCTGATGAGTATATGCTCATTGGAGGACTTATTTTATTATTGAAAGGATTTAGAAAAAATGACATTATTTGAAGAACTTAAAAGAAGAGGTCTTTTAGCGCAGCTTACTGACGAAGACGAAATCAAAGAACTTATAAACAATGGAAAAGCAACATTCTATATTGGTTTTGATCCTACTGCCGATTCTCTTCATGTTGGACATTTCATGGCTCTGTGCCTTATGAAAAGACTTCAAATGGCAGGAAATAAACCTATCGCTCTTCTTGGAGGCGGTACTGCAATGATAGGTGATCCGTCAGGAAAAACTGATATGAGAAAAATGATGACAAAAGAAACAATAAATCATAACGTTGAATGTTTTAAAAAACAAATGAGCAGATTTATTGACTTTTCAGACGGAAAGGCTTTAGTTGTAAATAACGGTGACTGGCTTCTTGATCTAAATTATGTTGATATTTTGCGTGAAGTTGGAGCACATTTTAGTGTTAATAAAATGCTTACATTTGAGTGTTATAAGCAAAGAATGGAAAGAGGTCTTACTTTCCTTGAATTTAATTATATGATCATGCAAAGCTATGACTTTTATAAGCTCTATACAGATTACGGTTGTAATATGCAGTTCGGCGGTGACGATCAGTGGGCTAATATGCTTGGCGGAACAGAGCTAATCAGAAAAAAACTTGGCAAGGACGCCTATGCAATGACTATTACTCTTCTTCTCAATTCTGAAGGTAAGAAAATGGGTAAAACAGAAAAAGGCGCCGTATGGCTTGATCCTGAAAAAACTTCACCTTATGATTTCTTCCAGTACTGGAGAAATGTTGATGACAACGATGTTATTAAGTGTCTTAAAATGCTGACTTTTGTACCTATTGAAGAAATTGAAAATATGGAAAGAACAATGAAAGGTGCAGAGCTTAATAAGGCTAAAGAAATATTGGCTTATGAGTTGACCAAATTAGTCCATGGCAGCGAAGAAGCCGATAAGTGTATTAAAGCCGCAAGAGATGTTTTTTCCGGTGCAGGAAACAGTGAAAATATGCCTACTACCAGTATTAATGCAGAAGAACTGGAAAACAATGAGATTGGAATACTGACTTTACTTGTAAAAACAGGACTTGCATCTTCTAACGGGGAAGGAAGAAGACTTGTTCAGCAGGGAGGTATTTCTGTTAATGATACTAAAATAATTGATCCCACTGTAAAAATTGATTTGTCAAATGAGATAATTATAAGAAAAGGTAAAAAAGTATTTCATAAAGCTGTTAAGGCATAAATTATGATAAAAATAAATAGAAAATACTTAGGGATATTTTATATAATTGTATCTGCATTTTGTTTTGCGCTAATGAACACTTTTGTGCGTCTTTCCGGTGATATACCTACAGTTCAGAAAAGTTTCTTCAGAAATCTTATTGCATTGATATTTGCTTTTGTTCTTTTAAAGAAAAATAAAGTCGAAATCAAGTGGCATAAGGGAAATCTTAAATTTCATTTTATCCGTTCAATTGCAGGAACTATAGGAATATTATGTAATTTTTATGCAGTTGACCACATGGTTTTGTCTGATGCGTCTATATTAAATAAAATGTCACCATTCTTTGCAATAATTTTTTCTTTGATATTTTTAAAAGAAAAGGTTTCATTGACTCAGGTAATAATTGTAATCTCTGCTTTTTTAGGAAGTTTATTTATTATTAAACCAACATTTATAGGTATGGAATTTTTTCCGGCCGTTATCGGTTTTTTAGGCGGTATGGGAGCGGGTGCTGCGTATACTACGGTTAGGTATCTTGGTCAAAACGGTGAAAATGGAACGTTTATTGTATTCTTTTTTTCTTTATTTTCATGTTTAGTGACACTTCCCTATTTATTAATAAATTTTCATTCTATGACTATAGTACAAATGATTTATCTAATATGTGCAGGATTGACGGCTGCCGCAGGTCAGTTTTCAATTACTGCTGCATATCGCTGTTCACCAGCAAAAGAAATATCGGTATATGATTACACTCAGATCATTTTTTCAGCAATACTAGGTCTTATTATTTTTCAGCAAATTCCTGATATGTATAGTATTATAGGCTATATTATTATAATTATATCAGCAGTAATAATGTTTGTTTTAAATAACAGGAATCGAGATAATTATAATTAAAACCGAATATATTTATATGAAATGGATATGATATATTTGAGGTGATAAAATATGTCAAAACAAGGAATGAAACGTCCTGAAAGAACACATATAAAAAAACACAATGATGTTTCACCTGTACCGGAAATTCAAGGTAAAGCTAAACACGGTAAAACACATGTTAATCCTATCATAGCCGGAACATCATCACCATCACTTAAAGTATATCACTCCAGACCAACTTCCTTAAAAAATATTAAATCCGATCATGAAAAACCGATATCGCCAATTTATCCGGTTATTGATAATGATCTTGCTAGAGATAATATTGAAAATGATATTCCGGCTGCAGATTTACAAGATCTATAGTAACTAAATGCCCTTTGAATCAATCAGATTCAAAGGGCATTAAAAATATAATGTTAATATTTATTCTTCAATACCATCAATTGTATAAATGAATTTTACTTTACCATCCATGTTGTTTTCAATTCCTGAGAAGCTATTATACTCTTTTGAAAGATCTGTAAGCTTTTTAATTCTATCAATAAGTTCTTTTACATCATCATTATATACATGTGATATTTTATCTACTCCTTCTTTTTTAAACTTTTCCATTCCCTCTTTCAATTCCTTTGAACCGCTTTCAAGCTTTTTAGTTCCATCAGAGAATTCCGAAACTCCGCTTTTAAGTGAATACATACCATCCATAAGACTTCCGCTGCCTTCATATACTGCTGCTGCACCGCTTGTTAAAGCTCCAATGGAATTATAAAGCGTATCAGTACCATTTTTTAAAGTTTTTCCGCCTTCCTTGAGCTGAGAAAGACCACTTTTCAGTGAATCAGCGCCGGCATAAAGCGAATCAGCACCGTCTTGTGCAAGTTTAACTCCTGATTTTAATTCCTCAGTACCGTCTTTTAAAGAATTATTAGCAGATGTAAGATTGCTAGTTCCATTAGTTAAATCTGATGCGCCTTTATTTACCTTAATTACAGAATTATATAGTGTGTCGCTGCCTTTACTAATTTGTGTACTTCCCTCTTTTAAACTTGATAAAGCCTCATCAATGTCATTTACACCTTCAGCAAGCACTGATGATCCTTCCTCCAAATTACCAATACCATCACTTAATGCATAGGCTCCGTCAATAAGTTGAGTCGTACCATCTTTTAAAGCGCCTCCATCTTTCATAGAAGCTGAAATTTCTTCCTGTCCGGCAATAGTCTGCTCCATAATACCTATCATTTGACCGACACTTTCATCTTGTGTCTGCTCATATACCGCTTTAAGACCTTCGAGAACCTGTCTATTATAGCTTATAGTATCATCAAGACTAATACTTGCCTGATCAATTCCATCCGAAAGATTTCCAAGACCGCCTGACAAACTTTCTGCACCGCTGTTTAACTGATCAATACCGCCCAGGGCGTCTTCCATTCCTGATTTAAGCTGTTCAACGCCGTTTTGTACTGCGGATACACCATCATCTAATTTTGATGCTGATTCAGATAATGTTTTTGAACCGTTTTCTAGCTGAGAAGTTCCCTCCGACAAGCTTTTAGCTCCTGATTCTACTTGTTTAGAACCTTCCAGAACTGCTTCAACACCGTCATTCAAAGCTGAAGCACCATCCAATATAGGTGAAAATCCCTCAGACAAACTCTTAGCTCCTTGCGCAAGGTTTTCTGAACCAGTTTTTGCAGAATTTATTCCCTCATATAACGCTGCTGCTCCATCAGATACCGAACCTACGCCGTTTTCAAGTATTTCAGAACCGTATGCAAGCTCCCCAGCACCGTCGTTAAGCTCAGAAGTTCCGCTGTAAAGCTGAGACACACCGTCTTCCAGTGTTCCAGTACCATCCATTAGAGATTTGATACCGTCATAAAGCTCTGAGGAACCGTCTGTAAGCTTCTCGGCCGCATCGGTCATTTCACTTATTTTTTTATCTAAATCATCAATATCATTAACATCATCCATATCTATACCAGAAAATAATTCGTTAGTTGCAACGGTAAATGAAGTTGAAATAGAAAAATCTGTTACGTCAGCAGAAAATTCAAAATAATCCGGAATATTTATATCACTATCCTTTTGCTTATCCAATCCAAGACTTTCTGATAATCCGGGAACTGCCATACCTGTAATAATAAATCTTTCACCGTCAGAAATATACTGTCCGTTTGTTACTTCAATATTGCTGAATTTATCACTGTCAAGTATGGACGCTGATATCATAAGAAACGGTACATACATATCCGTATTTTTGCCTTTATATTTTACCGTTACTTTTTGATTATTTTCATAATCATAACGAACTGTAACTCTGCCGCTTTTTCCTAAAAGTTCATCAGATGATATTTCATTTCCGTCAAGATAATAAGTCAGTTTTACTGAAACCGGCAGCTCTTTATCTGTAGTTCCCTGATAATAAATATCTTCTCCCTGTGCATTCCATTCAACTTCACCATTGTTTATATGGAAACTTTCATCGCCTTTAACATTTTCAATATTGCTAAGCTCGGATTTATCTTTAATGCTGGAAAGACCGCTTTTGTTATCTAACCAGTCGCTAACGATAACATTTTTTTTATTACCTTGTGAATCAGCTACCACGTATACCGTTTCTTCTTTTATTACGTCGCTGCTTTTTTCTTCGGAATTCTGTGAAACAGAAACAGTTTCCTTTTGTGCTTTCGCAGCTGTTACTGCAAACACTCCTGTTGAACCTGCTGATATAAGAATTGCCATTACTGCGGCAAGAACCCTTGTTAATTTTTTCATTGTAAGTACCTCCTTATGATTTTTTAGGCTTAAATCCCATTGATGTTTTACATATAAGTTTATCAAATAACATAAACATTGACGGTAAAACTAAAATTACTGTAAACATACTAATAATTGCACCTCTGGACATTAATATACAAAGGGAAGAAATCATATCCATTTTTGAATATAAACCCACTCCGATCGTTGCGGCAAAGAATCCTAATGCACTGACGATAATTGATTTCATAGATGTTGAAAGTGCGATGTAAACTGCTTCTTTTTTGTCCTTGCCTCTTGACCTTTCCTTCTTGTATCTTGTGGTCATTAAAATTGCATAGTCTACAGTAGCTCCTAATTGAATCGTTCCGATTACTATAGATGCAATAAATGGTAATACAGTACCAGTATATGCCGGAATACCCATATTTACAAAAATTGCAAATTCTATTACTGCGACCAATATAACTGGAAGTGAAATAGATTTTAAAACCAATGCAATTAAAATAAATATAACGCCAATTGAAGCAGCGCTTACGACATTAAAATCATGATCCATAATTTTTATGAGATCTTTAGTAGCGGGAGCTTCACCAATAAGCATACCGTCCTTATCGTATTTTTTTACTATGTTATTTAATTCTTGTATCTGATTGTTTACCTCATCAGATGCTGTTTTATATTCAGAACCAATCAGCATAAGCTGCCAGTCATCACTTTTTAGCATAGATTTTATAGAATCAGGAATTACATCCTGAGGAATTGCAGATCCTACAAGCGTATCCATTCCAAGCGCAAAGCTTATACCGTCAATATTCTTCATTTCACTCAGCATTTTATTTACATCTTTAGACTTCATATCAGAATCAACCAAAAGCATGTGAGTTGAATTCATATTAAATTCTTCAGATAGCTTTGTATTTGCTACTATACTGTCTGTATCTTCAGGAAGCATCGTATCAAAGTTATAATAAACATTGTAGTGTGTGTAACCATAAATTGCTGGCGCTAAAGCTACTGCAAAAATTATAAGGAAAACCCACCAGCGTTTTACTATTAATGTAGCTATTTTATCTAAAGAAGGAATAATATCTCTATGCCTTGTTTTTTCGATTGCTTTATCAAAAGTAAGAATAAATGAAGGAAGTATAGTAACGCAGCTTATAACTCCGAATACGACTCCTTTTGCCATAACAATACCCAAATCCAATCCAAGTGTAAAGCTCATAAAACACATTGCAAGGAATCCGGCTACAGTTGTAAGTGAACTTCCCACAACCGAAGAAATTGTATTTGAAATTGCATGCCCCATCGCACGTTCTTTATCACCTAGAAATCTTTTCTGATTCTCCTGATAACTATGCCACAGAAAAATTGAAAAATCCATGGTAACGCCTAGTTGAAGTACTGCGCTTAACGATTTGGTAATAAATGAAATCTCGCCCAAAAAGAAATTTGTACCTAAATTATAAATAATAGCCATTCCTATACTAAGCATAAAGAAAACAGGTATTAAAAATGAGTCCATTGTAATTGCCAGAACTATACTTACCAGCAAAACAGCAATTACAACATACATTACAGATTCCTCGTTGGAAAGGTTTTTTATATCTGTAACAACTGCTGACATTCCGCTGACAAAACACTGATTTCCGGCAATTTTACGTATTTCTTCAACAGCTTCCATTGTTCCGTCGCCCGATGACGCATCGTCAAAAAATACCGCCATAAGTGTAGAATCTTCAGAATTAAAAAAATCATAAAGATTATCCGGAAGTATTTCCTTTGGTATGCTTATATCAGCAATTGTATCATACCATACTACATCGGCAACGTGATCTACTGCCTCGATCTTCTTTTTGGTTTCCACAACATCTTTATCGGACATACCTTCTATCATAACCATGGAAAATCCACCTTTTCCAAAATCCTCCATAAGTATGTCCTGTCCCTTCATGGTTTCAATATCTTTAGGCAGATAAGACAAAATATCATAGTTAACTCTTGTTGTTATAAAACCGATTGCAGAAGGTATTAATAAAATAATACCTATAATAATAATAAGTATTCTATGCTTTGCAATCCATTTTCCAAATTTAACCACAATACCGCTCCTTTCAAATATGACCATTGGTCATTTAGTAATAATATTATAATACGGTCAGATTATAAAGTCAATAGAAGAATCTCAAAATAATGACCAGCAGTCATTATTTTGTAGTCTTGCACAACCACAGCTTTTCCAAAATAATGACTATTGGTCATTTTGTTAAATTGACATTTTATCAAAGTTATAATATAATTAATATAAATAAGAAAAAAGGATGTCTTTCTATGGGAAAATTGGATATAAATAAAAAGAAAAAACGTGAATCGTTATTAAACACTGCTTTTAATATGTTTACAACAAAAGGCGTTAGTCAAACGTCCATATCTGAAATAGTAAAAAAAGCAGGCGTTGCCAAGGGTACGTTTTATCTTTACTTCAAAGATAAATATGATATTAAAAACAAGTTGATTTCTCATAAGTCCAGTCAGTTATTTAAAACAGCAATTGAAGAAATGAACAAACATACTGAATTAAGCTTTGAAGATGAAATAATTTTTATAATCGATAATATAATAAATCAATTAAACGATAATAAATCCCTTCTAACATTTATATCAAAAAATCTTAGTTGGGGAATATTTAAAAATGCTTTAATATCTCCGGAAAATGAAGATGATTATAATTTTAAAATTGTTTATGAAACCATGATAAATGCTTCTCCTAAGAAATTAAAGGATCCGGAAATTATGCTTTTTATGATAGTTGAACTAGTAAGCTCTACCATTTACTCATCTATTCTTTATAATGAACCTGTTGAGCTGGAAATTTTAAAGCCTTATCTTTACAGCACTGTACGAACTATTATCAGTAAACATGAAATGGAATAAAAACATTAAACGCCATGTAAATCAATTACATGGCGTTTAATTATGATAATATTTTATATACTTCCTACAGAAATAATATTTCCGCTAAGGTCGTCATAATAACCGGCATTTCCGCTTGAAAGCATACTGCTTTCAGCACAATCAGTATCGATAATAAATTCAACTACGTTACCGGAATTATCGCCTCTTGGAACATAACAATTAGTAGCGTCAGTATGCGCATCTGATTTTACATCTGCAACTATTGCTGTAAAACTGTAACCGCTGTCTAAAGTTATAAGAAATCTTTCACCGCAGCCATCAGTTATACCAGTTCCAAGAGCCACACAGTAATCATCTCCTATTCTTCTGAATCCTCTTTCATCAGTATAGGCCTGCTGCTGCATTTCATATTGAACTGATGAAGTATCAGTAATACAACGATAGTCCATATATGCCTTGAATGAACTGTCAAATCCTTCATAAAATAATCCGTCATCATACTCTGTGTTGTCATAAGTTTCCTCAGATTCAAACTGATCATTTTCATCAGATTCGTCACACTCAGTAGTATCGTCGATAGGTTCGATAACTTCTTCAATTTCGTTATTTTCTAAATTTTCAATTTCTTCATCCTCAATATTAACCTCGTGTATTATTTCTTGATTTCCATGCATTCCCGGATAATATTGTATTCCTTCTGGTTTAGTACCTGGAGAAATCACCATCATTGATGAAAGAATTCCCAAACAAAAATTATAAGCAAATAAAATAAGAATCGCCTCCGATAATTTATATATTGGCATATATTTCTTATTTTATTCAACTTTTTTTGAAAATATTACAATTTGATTAAATTTTGATTAATAATTGTAATAGTTTATGGATAGAAAAATTTAACCTCTGATTTTATAATATAATTATAATGCTCCGGTAATATTTCCGGAGCATCAGATAAATATATTATTCAGCTGCATTAAATGTTACTTCACCATTATAAATTGTCAGCAGAACATCATCCTGATTTTCATCACTTAAAATATTAAGAGTTATATTTGCTGTTGAATCAATCTGACGAATTGGATCAGTCATCTGACCAACTGCTGAAACAAGAGTATCAATCATAGTATTCCAAGCGTCTGCCGCTGCTTCATTTGCCAAATTTGCAGCTAATCCGTCCTGCCAGATAGAAACCACATAATTCTGAGTATCTTCTTCATAATCTACCAACATATTTTCACCAAAGGAAGATTCAAATCCCATTTGCAGAATATTTAAAATTAATTCCTGAGGATCTTCGCTATTTAAATCAAAATCAGAATCCGAATCAGCATCAATATCACTATCAGCAGCGGATTCTGAATCTGATTCAATATCAGCTTCTGTTACTACCTCGGTTGTTTCTTCAGTTGTTTCCTTTTTACTGTCATCATCTGATGAGTCGTTACAAGCTGAAAGGCATGCAAGCATTGCGGCTGAACATACAATCGCAAGTATTCTTTTAATTTTCATAATAATTTCTCCTTCTTAATAATTAACAATATTATTTTATCACTAAAAAGGAAATAATTCAATTAACAATATGCAACAAGTTTATCAAAAAATAAGTACAATTTTTTATATTTACAGCAAGCAATTATGATTAATAATTAAACTAACGCCATTTTACTCAACATATTTGGCTTTTCTGAAGAATAGCTGTTTTGTAAATGGATCATATAAAATATCATTATTTCCAGAACTCATTATTTCATACTCAGATTTATAAAAAATCGGTATAAAGTTAAAATCATTGAGTATAATTTTTTCAGCTTCTAAATATTTTTCAATTCCATTATTATAATTATCCAAATTTCTTAGTTCGTTAATCAGACTATCAAGCTCAGAATTAGAATAACCAATATCATTAGATCCAGACATAAAATTTTCTAAAAAAGAAACAGGACTATTAAAATTACTTGTCATAGGATATATAGCCATGATATAGTCTTTTTCTTTAATTCGTTGATAATATTCATCTTCTGCTACTTCCTCAATACCTATATAAAAACCAAATAAAGTCTGCCAACTTTGTGTTACCAAATGAAGATAATCAGTATCCATCAAGTTTTCAGGAACAAGTATCTTTATATTTTCTAAAGATTGTAAATTCATAATATCCATTCCCTGTTCATAGTAGGAAACAGCAAGCTCAGGGTTATAATCAATATTTGAACCATCAAATGAAACTGAAGCAACCTTTTCAGAATTTAATTCACGATAACTTTTATTAAGAAATGAAACACCCGGAGGAATTATTCCGTAGGCAGTTTTCAGATCGTCAGAAAGCTGTCCTTCAAAGCTTGACTTATCAATACCATAAGCTAAAGCTTTTCGTATATTGGGATTATTGTATCTTGGATTTTCAGGATTTATAATTATTCCTAATGTATAATTTTCATATTTATTTACATTACAATTTTTATATTTATTTTTATTATACATAAATGAAAGCAATACATCTGATTCGTTGTCTGCAAAGCTATTTTCAGATTCTTCATAAGTATCTTTTATATAAAAATTAAGTGACGTTGGATAAATTTTATCATACTTATTATTTGCCAAATTACGTTGCATATAAACAAAATTATCATGTCCATAAGGATCATAGAACCATTGTCTTATAAAGAATGCTCCATTTGATATTATAGATTTATCATCAAGACCATAGCGCCCTTTTGTATTGTAAAAAAATTCTTTGTTGCAGGGCATTGCCGCTGAGCTTGCCAGTGAACTAAGAAATCCGGCGCTTGGATAATCCAGTTCAAAAACAAGTTCAGTATCGCTTGCTGCTGTAACTCCAATGGAATTATAATCAGCCGAGTTTTTAATAATATTCTCTGCATTTTTTAGACACAAAAATGTTTCTCTATGCGGCGAACATGTTTCCGGATTAAAAATTCTATGAAATGCAAAAACAAAATCATGAGCGGTTACAGGAAAATACTCATTTTCATCTACTGATTCATTTTCGTTTTCGTCATAAAACCAATAACAGTCTTTGCGAATTTTGAATGTATAAGTAAGTCCGTCATCGGATATAGAATAATCTTCAGCAACTCCATTTGACAAAATTCCGTTGTCGTCCATAGTAACAAGACCTGTAAATAGATTACCAATAACTGTCATAGAACTTGTATCTGAAGCATATTGAGGATCAAGACTTTCCGGATTTCCTACCATTGCATAATCAAATATATAATCGGCACCATCTGATTGTGTCTCTGAACATCCTCCTAAAAGTATAGATGATGACGCTAAAAACAATGCTAATAAAACTGAAAATATTTTTTTCAAGTTATCCTCCCTTATTACTGTTCTACATTTTTCTTTTTATATAAAATAATTATATCATTTTTTATAACAGCAATCAAGGGATTAAAAAAATAAATTTTTAAATTACGGTATGCAAAAATAAAATTTACATATTATGTATACTGTAATTGTCTTTTAGCTATATCTTTTCTAAATAACAATTTAAATAATTTTCGTATAAACGGCTGAATAAAGAAAAGTTGTGAAAAGAAAGCAAACGTAAAATTATAGCATACTAATTTTATCCAATTAGCCAGTAAAGTGATTATATTAAAACCATCATAATATGGATAATACAGCCATGCAGCAACAAAGCTCATTGCCGGACACATCAATGAAACGGTAGCACTTATAATTGCAGTTTCAAAAAGTACAGGCTTAGTTTTCTGAGGATCAAATATTTTTATAACAAGCTTAAACGAACATGGACTTCCCATCACAAGTTCAAGTAAAAAGGCAAAACAAAATTCAATAATAACAACAGTCCATATTGGCACAAATTGCCCGAACATATAAACTCCGCCTTGTGTATTTATTGCATTGATCACATCCGTTGCTCCGGTGCTTTCCATAAGAATGCTGCCATTAATTACATATAAACTGTAAAATACATAGGCATGTACAGTTACAATAACTGTCATAAGTGCAAATATAGTTCTCTGAAATAAATTTCTTGGCATAAAAAATTCTCCTTTTCTGTTTAAAAAACAAAAAACACACATTATACCTAAATAAATCTGAATTGGACTTAGTTCCGTAATCAGATTTACATACCAAAAGGTACAACATGTGTCGTTTTCTTAATATTAAATTACAATAAAATTATATCATAATTTTTTTTTAAAGTCAAGTTGAAATAAAATAATTTTTATACTGATAAATTTATTTTTTCTTTAACTTTAAAATAACTTCGCAGATTTTATCTACATCTTCCATGCTCAAATCCGCATAAAGTGGAAGAGTAAGAACTCTTTTACTTATATGTAAAGCAACAGGAGTAAGTGATGCGTCATACTTACCATGAAAGCAATCAAACGTATTTGTCAGAGGATAGAAATATTTTCTTGCGCCAATACCATTTTCTGCTAATGCATCAAATACTTCATTTCTGCTAACCCCAAATACCTTTTCATCAAACACAACCGGAAAATATGCATAATTGGACTGTACATCCTTCTGAACAGGACTAAGCTGTAAACCGTCTACGTATTCAAGATGGCTCCTATAGCGTTTAACAACAGCTTCTCTCTTAGCAATTTCACTATCAATATTTCTCAGATTGCATAACCCCATAGCTGCACAAAATTCATTCATTTTAGCATTTGCACCTACACCGTCAACAGTTTCAGGACCTCTGATGCCAAAATTTTTTAAGCGATAAAGATTAAGACCAAATTCTTTATCTTTAAAGCATACGGCCCCGCCTTCTATACTATTAAAAACTTTTGTAGCATGGAAACTAAAACATGAAGCATTGCCAAATGAACCAATACCTTTACCTTTATATTTTACTCCAAAAGTATGTGCAGCGTCATAGATAACTTTTAAACCATATTTATCAGCAATATGCTCAATTTCTTCTATTTTACATATGTTTCCATAAACATGAACAGGAACTATAGCACAAGTTTTATCGGTAATCAAATCTTCAATTTTTGTAACATCAATTGTAAAATCTTCAGCATTAACATCACAAAATACTGGCTCAAGACCGTTTCTAACTATAGCATGCGTTGTTGATGCAAATGTAAAAGGTGTTGTAATTACTTCTCCCTGCAAATTCATTGCCTGCATGGAAAGTTCCAGCGCCATATGACCATTTGTAAATAGATCTATTTTATCAACTTCCAAATACTTTATCAGTTCTGCCTGAAGTTGCTTATGTTTAACTCCCATATTTGTGAGCCAGTGACTTTCCCATAATTCTTTTATTTCTTTACAATATTCCTCATATGACGGCATTGAGGAACGGGTTACTAGTATAGACATAGCATTCTCCTTTTATTTAAAGCAATCATACCTTAAAATTGTTCCATACTTTAGCAATTCATTATATACTTCATTCATTTCTTTATAAGCATTTCCTTTATATGAATCAGAACAATCCAATAATATTCCATTTACAATTTTAGGATGGGTAAATATTTCATATACATCATTATCCGATTTATTACAGTCAATAAATTCTTCACAATTGCTGGAATAATTATTAACATGATATTTACTTAATTTAAAAATAAAATTCATTATATTATAATAAATTCTTAGTTTTTTTCGTCCTGTTTTCATTAAGTTTGGCCGTATTGGCCTTATACTGCGAAACTTATATTTTTTTAATAATGGATGTAAAGCAATCCATACAGGTAAATGAAGATGAATCCAATTGTGAGAATCAATATGCTTTTGCGTAAAACCGTAATCCAAATATTTCTTTATCTGTGCCTCACATTCTTCTCTTATGGCTAAAATATCTTTTAACCGCATATTATGTTTTAATGTTTTTAGCACTTCATTTACACAATTAAACTTAAAAAAGCCATTTTTATCACATAATGATGTTCCTGTTATTTTGTTTGATAAAGGTTTTCCTAATGTCAAGTTTAAATGAAGACAAACTTTATCTTGATAACCGTTAGCTTTTGATAATTTTACGGCTTCATCTGTAAAATCATTCATATTTACCATTATTGAAGCCTGTGAGCAATATCCGTTAATCATAGAGTAATTTATAGCAGTATTTCTTGAATCCTCTCTGCCAAAATCGTCTGCATTGATAATTATTCTCATTACATATTCTCCGTAAAAATTCTATTTATATAAATCGGAAAACCTATTTAGCTCCATTTCTTTTTTAAAATCTTTCAAGTAATCAATATAACTGTAAATTGGTTTATAATCCAAATCGTCAACTGCTTTGGTTATATCCATGTGATAAGTACGTGCATTTGGCTTTTCCGGACAATATATTATCTCCGACTTATTATCCTTGGGAGAAAATACTTCAATAATACCTTCAATTTGTTCTTGTAAAGTAACTGGTATGCCTGTTCCGACATGGTATATGCCGCCTTTACAATCTGCAGTTATTGCCTTATACAACATTTGACAAAAATCCTTTACATAAACGACATCATGAGACTTTTCAGGATCCCCCCACAATTCTATAGGTTCACCCTTCATAGCTTTTTCCATAAATAATCTATATGCTTTTTTTCTTGGTTTTCCGTCTACGTAAAATATATCTCCTTTTCCATATGAATAAATGGTCGGCAATCTAAAGATAAACTTTTTTAAACCATACTCCTGACAATAGTGCTCAATAAGATCAACAGCGGCATTTTTGGATATAACGTATACGGCATGATCGCCTTTAAATGAGAATTTTCTCGGAAGATCAGGCGATAAAATTGTATCCGTATTAATATACTCGCCAATTTCTCTGATTGTCTGTGTATAAATAATACGATCTACAGCATTTTTACGGCAAAATTCCAGAACATTAAGTGCGCCAATTGTATTTATTTGAAGGTATTGTTCAGGTTTATAACCCTCCATTGAAGCCGGTAATATCCCAGCTTCAAAAATTACTGCATGTACATTGTCTTTTGGAAGAATCTCTAAAGACTCTTTTTTTGAAATATCTACAGAAAAATATTTTATACCATATCTATCAAAAAAATTTGTCTTTTTACGGCCGGCAGCAATAATTTCAAATTCATTTTTATCTATATTTTCAAATAAATAATCAATTAAATATGCTCCAGTATTTCCTGTTGCACCTAAAACAATAATTTTTTTCATAATTATAACCTCTCTTTTTAAACTTAAAGTTTCATTTTAATAAAATCCTGATATGATTATCTATATTTTGTAGAATGCGGTTCATTGAACCAGCTGAATCAAATTTAAAAAATATAATTCCTAATGCTTTAGAAGCATTATCAAAATATTCTACCTTATCACCTTTTTTCTTATAAATACATTTTTTTATAATAAAATGCTCAGCTTCTTCTGAAAAAATTATTTTATCAAAAATTCCATTTTTATCAGAATGTAAATTATGAGTAGCATAAAACGGAACCGGTTTATATTTACTTATATCCGGAGCGTCACCCATAGCAACTTTTATGGACATTTCAACAACATTTATATTAAATATATAACCTAATAAATCAGGAATCATATTTCCGCCGTTTCTCGGTCCTACATCAATAAGCCACACATCATCATTCTTGTCAACTATAAGTTCTACATTCATGGCGCCGTCTTTTATATAGAGCTTGTTTACCAGATCCTGTAAAGTATCTTTTACTTTATTAATATCACTATTTTCAAGCTCAAGCGGATAACTCTTTCCAATTGGTACCAATGAATTTACTTTGTTATCACGATGGCAATTCATTAAACCCCAAAGCGTCACATTTCCATTTAACACAAATATATCTCCGCCGATAAGAAATTTATGTTTTTTTTCAATAAATTCTTCTATAATAATACGATTGCATCTTGAAAAAGAAAATGCTGCTTCTACAGCATCCTTTAAACATTCCCACGAATAAAGAACAGTTGCTCCTTTACTACCTGAAGAATCCACCGGCTTTACAATAACTGGAAGTTTATATCTCTGAATATCGTTTAACACATCTGTAATATTCATGTAACCATTAGCAACGGGAGTATTAAATCCATTTTTAGATAAAAAATTTCTAAACTTATCCTTGTTGCATAAGATTTCAACGGATTCATAAGGATTACCGGGCAATCCCATTTTTTGGGAAATATAAGCTGCAGTTGGTGCAGCGGGATCTGAAGCATACGCTAAAACACCATCTACTTTTTCAGATAATGCTACATTTAAAACAGTTTCTTTATCGGTAGTACTCACCAAATAAAATTTATCAGCAACATATTGACCTGGATTATCGGTCAGAAAATCACAAAGCACAGTATAATAACCTAATTTCTTTGCTGTTTCAATTGCAATTACTTGCTGTGCTGAACCGCCAAGCAACAATATCTTCTTCAATTTATTAAGCCTTCTTTCTGTTCTTTAAAAAACCTAAAATAATATTTTTTAAATAAATAAAACATTCTAGTTTAAAAATCCAAGCTAATCCTACATAAATAATAACTCCAAGTAAAACTTGAATAATCAGCTTCAGTAATGATGGAAGTGCTAAAAATGATATGCCATAAACAATAATTCCCATTATTGCAGCTATTCCCATTGATGGAAATAGATCCTTCATTTGCTCTAAATAACTATAATTAAGAAGCTTTTTATTCGGCGATGCATTAACAAAGCATGATATTAAACTTGATACTGCTCCACCTAAAGCAATGGCTAAAGGCGTTTTAAAGCAAAATACTGTTATTAATAATATTAATATACCGTAACATTTTTTTATTATTTCCAATTTTAAAAACTGATCGCTTCTACCCTGTGCATTTAAGGCTTGAAGATTAGCAGTATTTATAGGATAAAATGCAAAAATAAAACAATATACTCTTAAATAAGGTACACATGGAAGCCATTTATCAGTAAGTACTAAAGAAATAAGCGGTTCAGCAACAGCTGCAAGACCAGCCATCAATGGAAAAATAACAAATGAACTTGTTACAATTGAACGTCGCATCATTGATTTCACACGTTCTTTATTATCTTGTTCTTTTGATAATGCCGGCAGCATTACACTTTGTATAGAACCGTCAATATTATTTACGATAAGCGTTGGAAATTGTTTTCCTCTATTGTAATAGCCCAATGTAGCTGAATTATATTTTTTCCCTATAACAAGACTTCTCAATTCATTATAAATATTACTCATAAGATTTGAGCATAATAGTTTCCATCCAAATGAAAACAAAACTTTAACTCTCTTGATTTCAAAAATAAGCATCGGACGCCATTTTACAACGAGCATCATTATTATGCAGATAGATACCTGATTGGAAAGCTGCTGACCAACAAGTGCCCATACTCCATAACCCAAATAAGCCATTACTATTCCGACTGCGCCGGATATAATTACAGAACCTAATGTACAATACATCAGTTCTTTGAACTTCATTTCTTTTGCAATTTTTGCATTTTGAATAGAATTAAAAGCTCCTGGAATCAAAATAATCGCTAAAACTCTCAATACATTTTTTAATTGAGGCATATCGTAAAAATCTGCAATAAACGGCGCTGAAAAAAACAATATTACATATAATATTAAAGCTATACTCAGACTTAAATAAAATACAGATGAATAATCCTTTTCAGTTACATCTTTTCTTTGTATCAAAGCCGTATTAAACCCACTTTGCACAAATACTTGTGATATTGTAATAAATATTGTCAACAGTGTTAAAACACCATAATCTGTAGGATCAAGAAGTCGAGCAAGAACAATTTGTACAATAAACGACACGCCTTGACAACCGCAGCGTTCTAAAAATTTATATATTAACGAAAGTATAACACTCTTTTTTGAACTTTCCATATTTTTTCACCTGATTATCTGTATACACTTAATTTGTATTAAAATATTTTTCGCAAACTTTAATAAATTCTTTTGCACTGGTTTCGGAATCAGCATTAGATTTTAAATACATTTCATAAATTTTATGACGTGTATTTTTAGCAAACTCAATTTCTTCAGGTTCAAAACTCCAAGCCTTACCCCAGTTGTTAACACCGGGAATTATATAATCTTCTTTTGTTTTCCCGGGTTCCGGAATAACAACAGAAATACATCCACAAAGTGAAGCTATTGTGCTATAAGCCGTAAACGTATCATAACATATACAATATTCACATTCATTAAATACTTTTACTTTTTCTTTTTCAGGTAAATCATCGACAACAATTCCATCAAAAGTTTCGGGTAAATCTTCTCTATGTTGTCTATCTTTTGCTTTTCTAATAATATAGCATTTACCTTTTCTTTTGTCAAAATTTGTTTGTTTATATAAATCCAGATTAAAATACGGTGTTCGTAATATTCGTTTTTCCGGATTTAAATCGCTATCATTAAATTTTTCACCATAACAAAAAAACAAATCATCCTTACCATATGCATCTATTTGTCCATGTAGCGGATTATAATATAAAAACCATCTTACTACCTTTTTGGCATTTAAGGGGTTTCCATAAGTAACTTCTGGATAAATAACAATGGTATTTTTATCAACCAAAGGCAGATATTTTCTCTTCCACCCTTTAACAGGATAATCTAAATATACTTTAAGACCCGGATATTTTTTTACTGCATTAGGATAAATTTTAGATACTATAATTTTTATAGTATCTTTACATATATATTTAATCCATCTCATAAAAAACAAGAATTTTTTATCCGGTCTGTAACCATAAACACCTGAGAAAAGTACTCTTGCGTCATATCCATTATCTCTAAGCAAAGAACATAATCTATGTCTGACTATTGCACCGCCCGAATTGTTTCTAGGTGTTAAAATAACAAATTTTAATTTTTTCAAAATGTAAGACTCCTCTTTAAAAATATCCATCATAATTTTTTGCATCAGCCATATGTCATTCTTCATAATTTAGACATTTTTTTGCACTTATTAACAACTCAGGTTAAATACCTCTAATCGTACGTATATACTTAGTTTGTTTTCAGACATTATTGCTATACTCCTTTATCAATAACATCTAAAAGAATTTTAGCAGAATCCAAAAGATGTTTATTTAAAAATTTACTTTTATTCAAATTATCTTTGAACTTTACTTTTTTATTAATTTTTAATGATTCATCGGTTGAAACATCTTCTAAATGATTAACCCTTAATATTGGGTCATATATCATAGAATAATTTTTTTTAATACAATTATAGTGCAAAATTTCTTCTTCATGATATAGAAAAGTTCGAGAATCAAAGGCTTCTTTTTCAAGTTCTAAATATCTACGAGAAAATATATAACATGCGCCGTGTAAGACAGGATTATACATTTTTTTTAAATACATATTATTATCTGTTTTTCCAAATACTTTTTTTAATCTAGTTCTGATTCTAATTGTTGATTTTATCTTATTTATTATGTAATAAATAAAAGGATTTTTTAGTGCTTTTTCCAATGATTCTATTTCTTTTACAACTTGTTCTTTAGTGACATTTTCTTTTCGAGCAGGATTCTGATGTTTATTATTTCTTTTTGATATTATATCCGGACCTAAAATATAAAAATTATTTTCCTGATATACCGTATCAATCTTATCTAAAAAAGTTTTATCATCAATCAACACATCATTATTCATAATAATCATAAAATCCGGATCATATTTTTCTTTAGCATAAGTATATCCAACATTATTTCCTCTTGCAAAGCCCATATTTTCATCATTTAGAATAACATCACAATATTCATTGTCTTTATAAAATTGTTTAAGTCTTGCACCGCTTCCATTACTTGATGCGTTATCAACAATTACAATTCTGATCCTGTTCATATCCAAATGATTTTGAATATACTTTACGCATTCTTTAGTCATATCTTCCGCTAAGTAATGTAATATTATGAATACAAACACTATTCATTCTCCTCAATAAAAATAAATATACTTTAAAACTTAAAAGTATCTTCAATACCGCACCACAACTGATCTTTTTCACTCAAATTAAGCGGAGTACCATCAGAAAGGCTATAACCTTCTGCACTTGCCGTACCGTTATATTCACCTACGATTTCCATCCAATCAATGCCGATCTTCGGGTCATTCCATGCCAATCCGCCCTCATCATTAGGATGATAAAAATCATCACACTTATAACAAAACTCCGCAATATCACTCAGTACCAAAAAACCATGAGCAAATCCCTTTGGTATTAGAAATTGCTTTTTGTTTTCCTCAGTAAGTTCCACTCCATACCACTTGCCATATGTATTTGAATCAAGACGCAAATCAACGGCAACATCAAATACTTTGCCCTTAATAGTTCTTACAATTTTAGTCTGAGGGTGCTGTTTCTGAAAATGAAGTCCTCTAAGTACGCCTTTTGCTGAACATGACTGGTTATCCTGTACAAAAACAATGTCAAGACCTGCTTCATGCATATCCTTTTGATTATAAGTTTCCATAAAATACCCGCGGTTATCGCCATGTACCGCAGGTTCTATAACACAAAGACCCTCTATGCCTCCAACATTTTTTTCAACCTTAATTTGTCCCATTAAAAGTCTATCTCCTTTAAATATCTTTCAAGTGCATCCTGCCATACTGGTAAAGGTTTAAAACCATTTTCAGTCAGCTTACTTTTATCAAGTCTGCTGTTAAAAGGTCTTGCGGCTTTTGAAAGACCGTATTCTTCAGTAGTTACAGGTACAACCTCAGTATCATATCCTACCTGTTTAAATATTTCACAGGTAAAATCATACCAACTTATATAACCGCCTTCATTAGTTACATGATAATAGCCATATTTATCAGTTTCAGCCATATCAACAAGCAATCTTGCAAGATCATAGGTATAAGTTGGTGTGCCTATCTGGTCATTTACTACACGCACTGTATCAAACTTTTTCCCGACATTGAGCATAGTTTTAATAAAATTATTTCCATTCTTACCGAAAACCCATGCTATTCTAACAATAAAGTACTTGTCAAGAGTTTGCGACACCGCAAGTTCCCCTTCAAGCTTTGTCTGTCCGTAAACGCATAATGGATCATATTCTCTGCAATCTGCCTGCCAAGGTTCAGTTCCCAGACCGTTAAACACATAATCTGTAGATATATATATCATTTTACAATTTATATTTTTGCATACATCAGCAATATTTTGGGTACCTGATACATTTATCGCTCTAACCTTAGGAATATTCTCCTCGTCTTCTGCTGCGTCAACAGCTGTCCATGCGGCGCAATGTACCACTACATCAGGATTTACATCAGTGATTACTTCAGTAACTTTCTCAGCATCAGTAATATCCATTTCATTAATATCAACGCCTACAGCATCATAGCCTCTTTTTTTTAGTTCCTTTACAACGTCAAATCCCAACTGACCCTTTACGCCTGTAACCAAAACTTTCATTTATGTTCTTCCTTTTTCCTTGTACATCTTATCAAAATAATTTTGGTATTCACCAGAAATAATATTCTGCCACCAACTTTTATTATTAAGATACCACTGAATTGTCTTTTTTATACCGTCCTCGAACTTAGTTTCAGGTAACCAGCCCAGTTCACTATGAATTTTAGTCGGATCAATAGCGTATCTCATGTCATGTCCAGGACGGTCGGTTACATATGTTATAAGACTTTCCGGTTTGCCGAGTTCCTTTAAGATTATTTTAACAACTTCAAGATTTGTCTTTTCATTGTGACCGCCGATATTATAAACTTCACCCACTCTGCCTTTACGCATAACAAGGTCAATAGCCTTACAATGATCCTTTACAAATAACCAGTCACGAATATTTTCACCCTTACCGTAAACAGGAAGACTTTCATCATCAAGCGCACGGCTTATCATAAGAGGAATAAGCTTTTCAGGAAAATGAAACGGTCCATAGTTATTTGAACATCTTGTAATTGACACAGGAAGACCAAAAGTTCTGTAATATGAAAGAACAAGAAGATCTGCGCCAGCCTTTGACGAGCTGTATGGACTGCTTGTATGAATTGGTGTTTCTTCAGTAAAAAAGAGATCAGGTCTGTCCAGAGGAAGGTCACCGTAAACCTCGTCAGTTGATACCTGATGATAACGTTTAATTCCATACTTTCGGCAGGCGTCCATTAATACTTGTGTTCCCATTATATTAGTTTTTATAAAGAGACCCGGATCTTCAATCGAACGGTCAACATGAGACTCAGCCGCAAAATTTACAATTATATCAGGTTTTTCTTCTTCAAAAAGTCTTTCAACCGATTCTTTATCAGAAATATCAGCCTTGACAAATCTGAAATTAGGATTTTTCATTGCTTTTTCAAGTGTTGAAAGATTTCCGGCATATGTAAGCTTGTCCAGACAAATAATTCTGTCTTCAGGGTGTTCCTCCAACTGTAAGTATATAAAATTTGCGCCGATAAAACCTGCGCCGCCTGTTACAATAATAGTCATATAAAAATTAACCCCCGTATCAGTAAAGTGTATCTAAGTATTTTCCGCTTAATACATCCATAAGGTATTGTCCGTATTGATTTTTTTTCAATACCTTATACGCTTCCAGTATATCATCCTTAGAGATCCAGCCATTTAAATAGGCAATTTCTTCCAGACATGCGATTTTTCTGTGCTGATGGTCTTCAATAGTTTTTATGAAATTAGATGCTTCAACAAGACTTTCATGCGTTCCTGTATCAAGCCATGTAAATCCTTGACCAAGTAGCTCAACATTTAAATCGCCGTTTTCAAGATAAATTTTATTAAGATCAGTAATTTCCAACTCTCCTCTTGCCGACGGAGACAATTTTTTTACATAATCAACTACTCTATTGTCATAAAAATAAAGTCCGGTCACACAATAATTTGACTTGGGTTTTTTAGGTTTTTCTTCAATAGAAACAGCTCTGCCGTCTTTATCAAATTCAACTATGCCAAATCTTTCCGGATCATCTACATAATAACCAAATATTGTTGCAAGATTATATTTTTCCGCCTTTTCAACAGCTTGTAAAAGTCTTTTTTTTAGCCCATGTCCGGCAAAAATATTGTCTCCAAGCACCATTGCCGCACAATCATCACCAATAAACTCTTCTCCAATAATAAATGCTTGGGCAAGTCCGTCAGGCGAAGGCTGAACCTTATATGAAAGGTTAATGCCGAATTGATGCCCATCACCAAGAAGTTCTTCAAATCTAGGTGTGTCCTGAGGTGTTGAAATAATCAAAATATCTCTGATACCTGCATTCATAAGCACAGACATAGGATAATAAATCATCGGTTTATCATATACGGGTAACAACTGCTTTGACGTCACCTTTGTTAATGGATATAAACGTGTGCCGGAACCTCCTGCAAGAATTATTCCTTTCATATAAAACCTCCGATTATATAACTGTTAATAAGTATAAACACCCTATTACAACTATCACATTATACCACCCTTATCCCTAAAAATCAAGTATTTTCGCATATTTATCATAATTTCACTGATCTTCCAAAATATATTTATAATTTCTCAGATTGCCAATATTTACGATAAAAATATTAATATTTTTTGCTGATCATCCCATAAAAAATAAATAAATTACACTATTTCCATTTTACTTTTTTTAAGCGCAGATGCAATAACAGCATCCATATCATAGTACTTATACTCGCCAAGTCTGCCTCCAAAAATAATATTTTTTTCAGACTCTGCAAGCTTCTTGTACTCAGCATAAAGCTTACTGTTTTTTTCATCATTCACAGGATAATACGGTTCATCTCCAAGCTTCCATTCAGAACTGTATTCACGGCTTATAACCGTCTTATGAATATCCTTTCCATTTTCATCCTTACCAAATTCAAACCATTTGTGTTCAATAATTCTTGTCCAAGGAGTTTCTGTATCAGTATAATTTACTGCTGCATTTCCTTGGAAATTAGGAATATTCAAAATTTCATTTTCAAATTTTACACTTCGGTATTCAAGCGCACCAAGCTTATAGTTAAAATAAGCGTCAATTGCGCCGGTATACACAATTTTATCAGCAATTTTATCAAGTTCTTTATTATTTTGAAGATAATCTACGCCAAGCTTTACTTCAATTCCGTCAAGCATATTTTCAACCATTTTTGTATACCCTCCAATAGGTATACCTTGATACAGCGCATTAAAATAATTGTTGTCAAATGTCAGACGTACCGGCAAGCGTTTAATAATAAAAGCTGGCAGTTTTTTACATTCTCTTCCCCATTGCTTTTCAGTATATCCCTTTACAAGTTTTTCATAAATATCTCTTCCAACCAGACTTATTGCCTGTTCTTCCAGATTTTTAGGTTCACCTTTAATTTCTTTACGCTGTTCATCAATTTTTGCAGCAGCTTCCTCGGGAGTTACCACACCCCACATTTTATTAAATGTATACATGTTGAACGGCAGCGAGTAAAGCTCACCCTTATAGTTTGCAACAGGTGAATTTGTAAACCTATTAAATTCTGTAAATCTATTCACATAATCCCATACCTTCTTATTGTTTGTATGGAAAATATGTGCGCCATATTTATGAACGTTGATTCCTTCTATCCGTTCAGTATAAACATTACCTGCAACATTAGGACGCTTATCAATTACAAGCACTGATTTTCCAGCTTCTTTCACCTGCTGTGCAAAGACCGCTCCATATAAACCGGAACCGACTATTAAATAATCATATTTCAAAAACCCATCTCCCTTGGTACGCTAATTTATAAGCATTAGTCTCTCTTAAATATATCCCTTGTATAAACTTTATCTGCAACATCATCAAGACATTTATCATAACGGTTTGCAATTATAGAATCGCACATTGATTTAAATTTGTTTAAATCATTAACAACTCTGCTTCCGAAGAATGTTACTCCGTCTTTCAGCGAAGGTTCATAAATAACAACTATTGCCCCTTTTGCTTTTATACGCTTCATAACTCCCTGAATTGAACTTTGGCGGAAATTATCGCTGTTTGATTTCATCGTTAAACGATATACGCCAATTATAACCTGCTTTTCTTTACTAATATCATAGGTATTGTTTTTATCATAACTATAATAACCGGCTTTCTGAAGAACTCTGTCAGCAATAAAATCTTTACGAGTTCTGTTAGATTCAACAATAGCCTCGATCATATTTTCCGGAACGTCCTCATAATTTGCCAGAAGCTGCTTTGTATCCTTAGGCAGACAATATCCCCCATACCCAAAGCTTGGATTATTATAATGATTGCCAATACGAGGATCAAGACATACGCCGTCTATAATTTGCTGTGTATTCAAACCTTTAAGTTCAGCATAAGTATCAAGTTCATTAAAGTACGATACTCTAAGAGCCAGATACGTATTTGCAAAAAGCTTTACAGCTTCTGCTTCAGTAAAACCCATAATCAAAGTATCTATATTTTCTTTTATAGCAGCCTCCTGAAGAAGTTCTGTAAAAACTTTTGCTTTTTCAACAAGACGCTCATCTTCCATATCTGTGCCCACTATAATTCTGCTTGGGTACAAATTATCATAAAGCGCTTTACTTTCACGAAGAAACTCCGGACTGAATATTATATTCTTACTTCCGGTCTTTTCACGAATCGACTTAGTGTATCCAACAGGAATTGTTGATTTAATAACCATTATAGCTTCAGGATTATATTCCATAACAAGATTAATTACCGTTTCAACAGCCGATGTATCAAAAAAATTCTTTTTACTGTCATAATTTGTAGGAGTTGCTATAATAACAAAATCAGAATTGCCGTACGCCTCTTTTGCATCAAGAGTAGCTGTCAAATCAAGATTTTTTTCTGAAAGATATTTTTCAATATAATCATCCTGTATCGGAGACTTTCTGTTATTTATCATTTCAACCTTTTCAGGTATAATATCAATCGCATATACTTTGTGATTCTGTGCTAGTAAAGTTGCAATTGAAAGACCGACATAACCTGTTCCGGCTACTGTAATAATCATATTTTTACCTTCCTTTTAGTTAGTATTCAAATTTATTTTTCTTCAAGTCAAGAAATATTAAAAACTTTTTTTAATACTTTTGGAATCACTGATAAATTTTTTACTGATAACGGTTTTATTATAAATGCTTTTTTCAAATATTGAAGTCCTAGTTTTAAGCAATGGTTTCCAAAAAATACATTAGAAATAAAAATATATCTGTAATGTAATATTTCAGGATTATTATTATACTCATTCTTAAATTCATTAAGTATATAGTTGAATCCTTGTATTTTTTTATCAATTGACCGAGTAATTGCAATATCAGTAAAGTAATATTTTACCAATGGTTCATTAATATATGAGATTTCATACTTTTGAGCAATTCTTAGCCATAATTCATGATCCTGAGAAGATTGTAAATCTTTATTAAATCCTCCCACACTTTTCAATACGCTGGTCTTTATCAACGGAAAAGAAGTTGAACCAATAAAATTACAGCAAAGCAATCTCTCAAAATCATTACTGCCTGGAAGATTTTGCTTATCTGACTTTCTAATATTCATTTTTCCATTTTTGTCTATATAATAATAATCACAATAAACAAGAGCCGAATGATCTGATAAAATTTTTTTAAGTTGTTTTTCTAACTTTTCTTTTTCCCATTCATCGTCATCATCTAAAAAAGCAATGTACTCACCGTTAGAATTTTTAATTCCCGTATTTCTAGCTTCACATGCTCCTTTATTACTTTCGTGTACTATATAATTTATGGGAAAATCATATTCGGATAACATTTTATATAATCTATTTGAAAGTTCTGAATCTTCAGGAGCGTCATTTACAACAATAATTTCTATATCTTTATAAGATTGTGACAATATACTATCCACAGCTTTTTTTAAAACTTCAGGTTCTCGTTTATACGTAGTTATTACACAGCTTATCATGTAATCAGCCTTTCTTTTTAAATAAATAAAAATTTTTATTATTAACTTTAATTATCATATTTCCATTATATATTTTAGATAACCCAGCTGCGATCGGAATAAACAGATAAAATAATGAAAAATCCAACGTATCAACCAAAGCTGCCAGCATTACTGATACAGTACCGGCAACCATAACACAATAAATACCTTTTTCCTTAATTTTATCTATATCACACATAGTTATAAAAACTATTAAAATAAAAACTATAAGCGCAATAAATCCTCCATGATAAGCAACATTTAAAAAATGATTATGCGGATGATTTACAGCTGTTCCGCCGACAAATCCAGAACTTTCATAAAAAAATTTTTCATCAAATTCATTTGATTGCACTCCTAAGCCAAATAATGGTTTTTTATTCAATACTTCAATTACTGTCTGCCATAAATATATTCTGCCTGATAAAGTTATACTTTTTTTAAGATACTTTACAATAATTACAGATAATATCTCCAACAATTTTCCACTCAAAAGTATATAGTTTATTATTAAAAATAAGATATATATTAATTTAGCATTAATTAAACGAATTATTTTTATATTTTTATCTTTTAAATAAAAAATCAAACCGAAAACGACCGGAAATATTATAATAGATACCAATGCTCCTACAGACCATTTTAATAATAAGCTTCCTATACATAAAATATATTTTATCCAAACACTTAATTTAATTTTATTAAATTCAATATATGAATTTAAAAACGATATAATAATCCAAGGCAATAATACATATATCCATCGATTATCTATGCCCAAGAGAGTTGCATGTGAAAAGAAACTTACTCCTACCATTCTCAATACAACAGTAAATAAATTTAAAATAAATAAGAATGTAAGATATTTTTCAATGTATTTAAGAAATAATACCCATTTGCCTGCAAAAGCCATTTCTCCAAGCATAATCATTACAACGGAAATCATAGCTGGTCCTAAATATCTGGTCAAAGAACCATGATTTAAATATGTTCCTATAAATGTTGCAGCTTGAACTATAGACATCAAAATAACGTACTTTGTAATTTTAAATTTAAATCTTACAAGGTATTCTAAAACAATAAAAGCTGAAGCTATTAATTTTAAACATAAAAACAGCTTATCCACTAATTCAAATCCATGCGTTTTAAAAAGCTGAGGTTCAATAAACGGAATTAAAAGAATCAGATACCAAGTAGATAATTTATTTAATTTCATATTCGCCTCATTTCCTGTTTTTTATAGTACGAACCATAAAACGTATGGGCAGATAAAAATAACAGACGAGCAGCATTAAAATTTTTCTTTTAATCTGCATAGGACTTTTCAATAAAATACCTATATTAGTTTTTAATCGTTTATTTATATTTTTCCTTTCAATTGAGAATATATTATCGGTTTCTTTATCACCATAAAGAATCATATCAACTAATATAGTAAAATCTGATCTAATGAGATTATACTTGACATAATCAACATATTCCGGCGCAGAATTCTGAGATATTTCCAAAATTCTTTCCCATACATGATGCAGGGATAGAAAATTTTCGCCAAATTTTTTTCTGCTTATACTTTCTGAATTTTCATAATAAAAATATCCGATTTTATTAGTTTCCGCTATTTTTTCAGACTTTAAAACAGCCTTGAACATTCCTTCAACATCTTCATTTAACATACCTACAGGGTAATGCTCATTTTTATCAATTACATCTTTTTTATAAAGTTTACCCCATGCATAATGTATACATCTATTGCTGTTAACTCTCAATATGATTTTCATGAATTCATCTTTTGAATACAGCTTCTCTTCAGCTTTAGTATTTTTCTTATATATTGCATTGCCATCGGTTACAATAAAATTACATATAGAAATATCAGCATTTTTTTCTTTTATCAAATTAATTAAATCTTCAAACATTGTATTTGAAATCCAATCATCGCTATCAATAAAAGTAAGGTAATTTCCTTTAGCAATTTTTATTCCTGAATTTCTTGCTGCGCTTAATCCTTGATTTTCTTGATGAATTACTTTTATTCTTGAGTCCTTTTCTGATAGTTCATCACACATTTGAGAACAATTATCAGGAGAACCGTCATCAATTAATATTAATTCAAAATTTTCATAAGTCTGCTTAAGGATAGAATCAACACATCTATATAAATATTTTTCGACATTATAAACCGGAACAATAGCACTTATTAAATCCATACTTCACCTTAATTACATACTTTTCTTTTAACAAAATTAATTCCTTTAATAAACCAATTTTGCTTTTCCATAAAGATATACGGTTGATTTGTATATGAAATATTATTTGTATTAATCCATACATCAAGAAGTCTTTCACTTACAAAACCAAAAACCCTTGCATCATTTGTATTATAATTTGAAATATCAAGTCTTTTTTCAAGTTCAAATAATATATCAAAAAGCCATTCACAATATGCGTCAAACTTATCTCTTTTCATAATAAACATATTAAATCTATGACCCGAAGTTTCCTGCATACTGTCATCATACGCTTTTATATACTCAGGATATTTTTCAGATATTATTTCTCTGGTTTTATCTAAATCAACAGCATGGTGGGCGTGTGCATATTGACTGTAATTTGTCTCTATATAATAATTTCTCGGAACTGGCAGTATAACGTCATTTTTATTTAAAATTTCGCTTAGTTCCTTGTATCCTATAATTCTTTGAAATTTATCACCTTTGGCTTTTTTATAAGTAAAATGCCTTCGATAATGTACTAATCCGATATAATCTGCATTTAAATTCTTCCAAGCCCAATACAGTCCGGTCAATTCACAATAGTTAGCATTTTTAAGACTGATATTATCACCGGTATTGTCACCCTGATAACCCAAGTCACTTTTTCCTTCACGACCTACATGTAAAGGCATATAAATTTTATCGTCCGGTATTTTATATTTTTTATGTGTAGCTACTATAATTTTAATATTCAAAATCAATACTCCTCTAGTTCAAACGTTTCTTAATACAGTTCTCACAACAGTATTTATTATACCTCAACAGTTCAAACTATACCACATTATTATATCATCTTCAATTACAAAAATCAAGTGATTTCGACCTTTTCTTACAAAAGGCAAATTCCATACTACTTTATAGACATAAAATTCATAGTTTGATATATGATAAACTCCTAAGCTCTGCAAGATTAATTAAACTAATAAAAGTATATCATAATTTCTATACACTGTCAATTGAGCAAAAAATTTGCCTTTTTTTCATGTCAGTGATATAATAAAGAAAATAAAAAACGGAGGACAATAAAAAATGGAAAAAATTCATGTTTATGAAAGAGACGCATATTATTATGAAACAGATAAAATGAGCGTAGTACATCATTCTAATTATATTCGCTGGTTTGAAGAAGCAAGAGTAAATTTTATGAAAAAGGTCGGATACCCATATGATTTTATGGAATCGCAGGGTATTATGATGCCTGTTCTGTCTGCACAGTGCAGCTATAAAAATTCCGTACACTTTGGAGATACCGTATTAATTTATGCTTCAATAAGTAAATTCAACGGATTTAAAATGGAAGTACAATATAAAATCTGCGATAAAAAAACAGGTGAGCTCCGTGCAACCGGAAGCACCACCCATTGTTTTACGGATATGTCAATGAAACCTCTGAGAATCAAAAAAAATCATCCAGAAATTTTTAAAATATTTGATGAGGTTTCACCAACTGAATTATTTTAAATAACTTTTAAGATATTTCCCTGTATATGACTGTGGACATTCTGCTACTTCTTCCGGAGTACCGCATGCAACGACAGTTCCACCGCCTGTACCTCCCTCTGGTCCAAGATCAATAATATGGTCGGCAACCTTTATAACATTAAGGTTATGTTCAATAACCAATACTGTATTTCCGGTGTCTGCAAGCTTCTGAAGTACTTCGATAAGCTTGTGGACATCAGCTGTATGCAGCCCTGTTGTAGGTTCGTCAAGAATATAAATTGTTTTACCGGTAGCTCTTTTAGAAAGTTCAGTTGACAGTTTAACTCTTTGTGCTTCACCGCCTGAAAGCGTTGTTGCAGGCTGACCGATTTTTATATATCCCAGTCCGACTTCCTGCAATGTTTTTAGTTTACGGAGAATTTTAGGATGGTTTTCAAAAAATTTTACTCCTTCGTCAACAGTCATTTCAAGAACATCATAAATGGATCTGCCCTTATATAAAATTTCAAGTGTTTCTCTATTGTATCTTTTTCCTTTGCAGACTTCGCACGGAACATAAATATCCGGCAGAAAGTGCATCTCAATTTTCTTGATACCGTCGCCTTCGCATGCCTCGCATCGTCCACCCTTGATATTAAAAGAAAATCTTCCTGCACCGTATCCATGAGTTTTGGCGTCGCTTGTCTGTGCAAAAAGCTCGCGTATATCAGTAAATACTCCCGTATATGTTGCCGGATTTGATCTGGGCGTTCTGCCGATTGGCGACTGGTCAATACATATTACCTTGTCAAGATTTTCTAATCCTTCAATGGATTTGAATTTCCCTGCTCTTATTTTTGCACGGTTAAGCTTTGCAGCAAGATGCTTATATAGTATTTCATTTACAAGAGATGACTTTCCTGATCCTGAAACGCCTGTAACGCAAATCAGTTCGCCCAGGGGTATTTTTACATTGATCTTCTTAAGATTATTTTCTGCCGCACCCTTTATAATAAGATAATTACCGTTTCCTTTTCTTCGTTTTTCGGGAAGAGGAATTTTTTTCTTACCGCTTAAGTATTGTCCTGTAACGGAATTTTCAGACTTTAGTAATTCATCTACTGTTCCCGAAAATATTACTTCTCCCCCATTTACTCCGGCTCCGGGTCCGATATCTACGATATGATCAGCCGCAAGCATCGTATCATCATCATGCTCAACTACTATAAGTGTATTACCAATATCGCGAAGATGCTTAAGCGTTTCAATAAGCTTGTCATTATCACGCTGATGCAAGCCTATACTAGGCTCATCAAGAATATACAATACTCCCATAAGAGACGAACCTATCTGAGTAGCAAGACGTATACGCTGGCTTTCACCGCCTGAAAGCGTACCTGAGGAACGGGACAAGGTAAGATATTCAAGTCCGACGCTTTTTAAAAATCCGAGTCTTTCCCGTATTTCCTTTAAGATCCTTTCGGCAATCATCATTTCACGTTCAGTCAGTTTAAGATTATTTATAAAATCAAGAGCCTCTGATATAGAAAACTTAGTAAAATCAATAATATTAATTCCGCCTACCGTTACAGAAAGACTTTCCTTTTTCAGTCTTTCACCCCTACATTCCGGACAGTTTATTTCATTCATACAATCCGCAATTTCACTTTTAGAATATTCGCTGCTTGATTCTTTATACCGCCTTTCAAGATTGTTAATAATACCCTCGAATTTACTGTATCTTACACCGCCTCCGAATGAATCGATTATCTGAAGTTCAAGCCTGTCTTTTGTTCCATATAAAAAAGCGTCAGCCGCTTCCTTAGGCAAATCTTTGAAAGGAGTATCCAGACTGATATTAAATTTTTTTGCGATTCCGTTATAGTACATCATTGCAATAGATCCTTCTGTAAGCGTATTCCATCCGCTTGCCTTTATAGCTCCTTGTCTGATACTCAAATCTTTATTGGGCACAATCAGATCAGGATCTATTCTTGAAAAAGTTCCCAGACCGGTACACTTCGGACATGCGCCAAAAGGATTATTAAATGAAAACATTCGTGGATTTAGTTCTTCAATACTGATATTATGCTCCGGACATGCATAGCTCTGTGAAAACAGCATTTCTTCTCCGCCTATTACATCAACTGCAAGCATTCCGCCGGAAAGAGACATTACCGTTTCGATACTGTCTGTAAGACGTGACTTTATTCCGTCCTTTATCACCAGACGGTCTACCACAATTTCTATATTATGTTTCTTATTTTTGTCAAGAATTATTTCCTCGGAAAGATCATACATATTTCCGTCAATTCTTACACGAACATAGCCGGAACGCCTTGCGTTATCCAATTCCTTAACATAAGTTCCTTTTCTTCCTCTTGCTATAGGCGCTAACAGCTGGATTTTAGTTCCCTCTTCCAATTCAAACAATTTATCGACTATCTGATCAACGGTCTGCTGTTTTATTTCCCTTCCGCATACCGGACAGTGTGGTATTCCTATTCTGGCATAAAGCAGACGCAGATAATCGTATATTTCCGTGACAGTACCTACAGTAGAACGAGGATTTTTTGATGTAGTTTTCTGATCGATTGATATTGCCGGAGACAGCCCTTCGATACTGTCAACGTCAGGTTTTTCCATTTGTCCTAAAAACATTCTTGCATATGACGAGAGACTTTCCATGTATCTTCTCTGACCGTCTGCATAAATAGTATCGAATGCGAGAGATGATTTTCCTGAACCTGAAAGACCAGTCATAACGATAAGCTTATTTCTGGGTATTTCCAGATCAATATTTTTCAGATTATGTTCTCGGGCGCCTTTTATAATAATTTTATCTGTCATTTGTTTCCCTCTAATTCCTTAATTTTATCTCTAAGATAAGCTGCATGCTCAAATTCAAGCATTTTAGCCGCTTCTTTCATTTCAACTTTAAGCTTTGAAATAAGCTCTGCCTTTTCGGCTTTGGAAAGCTTCTTACCTGTTGTCTTTTCAACTGTTTCTTTGGAAGATATTTCAAGTACTTTTCTTATTTCTTTCTTTATCGTTTTGGGAACAATACCATGCTTTTCATTATATGCCATCTGAATGGATCGGCGTCTTTCAGTTTCGGTTATTGCCTTCTCCATAGAATTCGTAACCGAATCAGCATACATGATAACTTGTCCCTTCGCATTTCTTGCAGCTCGTCCAATAGTTTGTACAAGAGAAGTTTCACTTCTTAAAAATCCTTCTTTATCTGCATCAAGGATTGCAACAAGAGATACTTCTGGTATATCAAGACCTTCTCTTAAAAGATTAATTCCTACGAGTACGTCAAATTCTCCCTCACGAAGATCCTTTATAATTTCCATACGCTCAATAGTATCTATATCATGGTGAAGATATCTGACTCTTACTCCTGCATCGTCTAAAAAAGAAGTAAGATCCTCCGCCATTTTTTTGGTAAGAGTAGTTATTAAAACTCGTTCATTGATCTCTGTACGTTTATTAATTTCAGAAAGAAGATCCTCAATTTGTCCCTGAACCGGCTTTACAATAATCTCCGGATCTACAAGACCGGTAGGACGTATAACCTGTTCAACTATTTGCTGTGATTTTTCTCTTTCAAATTTATTAGGAGTAGCGCTGACAAAGATGACCTGATTTACATGGTCATAAAATTCATCAAAATTAAGCGGTCTGTTGTCAAAAGCGCTGGGCAGACGGAATCCGAATTCCACAAGGGTATTTTTTCTTGCTCTGTCTCCGGCATACATTCCCCCTACCTGTGGTATTGTTACATGGCTTTCGTCTATAAGCATAAGAAAATCTTTAGGGAAATGATCCAAAAGCGTCATAGGAGTGCTTCCTGGAGGACGTCCTGATAAAATTCTGGAATAATTTTCTATACCGCTGCAAAAACCGATTTCCTGCAGCATTTCCATATCATAATGAGTGCGCTGAGCTATTCTCTGCGCCTCAATAAGTTTATTTTCAGATTGAAAATATTCTATTCTTTCCGCCAACTCTCTGTCGATTTCCTTTATAGCATCGCTTATTTTAGCTCCGCTTACAATATAGTGGCTGGCAGGAAAAATCGCAGCATGCTTGAGTATCGATAAAACCTCTCCGGTCAGTACGTTAATTTCCGTTATACGGTCAATTTCATCTCCGAAAAATTCTACTCTTATTGCTTTTTCATTTGATGAAGCCGGAAAAATTTCTACAACGTCTCCTCTGACGCGAAATTTATTTCTGACAAAATTAACATCATTTCTTTCATACTGAATCGCTACAAGCTCGCTTAAAAGCTGATCTCTTGATTTCTCCATTCCCTGCCTTACAGAAACGACCATTGAACGGTAATCTTCCGGACTTCCCAAAGAATATATGCAGGACACACTGGATACAATTATTACATCATTTCTTTCTGAAAGATCCGTTGTGGCAGAATGACGCATTTTATCGATTTCATCATTGACCGAAGAATCCTTTTCAATATAAGTATCCGTACCCGGAATATATGCTTCCGGCTGATAATAGTCGTAATAACTGACAAAATATTCAACTGCATTATTAGGAAAAAACTCTTTGAATTCCGAACATAACTGCGCCGCAAGTATTTTATTATGTGCCAGAACAAGAGTAGGCTTATTTACATTTGCTATAACATTCGCCATTGTAAAAGTTTTTCCCGAACCGGTTACACCTAAAAGAGTCTGTTCTCTGTACCCTTTATTAATACCGTCTGTCAGCTTGCTTATTGCCTCGGGCTGATCGCCGGATGGTTTATAATCCGTTACCAGTTCAAACTTGCGTTCTTTCATAATTTCTCCTTATTTCAAAAGCGTAAATGCGCCGGATTCTTTTAACGATATTGCCTGTCCTCCGGCAACTATAATATGATCTAGAAGCATTATGCCCACAGGTTTTAATGTTCTGAACAAATCTGACGTAGCTTTTATATCTTCATCAGAAGGAATCAGATCCCCGTTAGGATGATTATGCGCAATAATTATGCTTTCACATTTATTTTTATATGTAAATTCTACTATTTTACGTATATTTACAGCGACTGTTCCCGGCGTACCCTCAGAAATTACTGCACAGTCAACAAGCCGGAGCTTATCATCTACACAAGCTATCCTTACCTTTTCTACATTTTCGCCAAGAAACTGATTTTTAAAATATTCACATGCAGTTTTATAATTTCCCATTGAAGTCAATGAAATTTTTGAATTAACATATTCCTTTGAAAGTGCAGGAATCATTTTTAATAGTACTGCTGTAGCTTCGTCAACTCCATCGACTTCTTTAAGCATATCAAAATCCGCATCAAAAACGCCTCCTATAGTTTTAAACTTATCAATAAGATTATGCGCTATCGCATTTGTATCTATTCTGGGACGTGAATAAAATAGAAGCAGTTCCAATTTTTCATGATCGGCAAAACCTGTAAATCCGGTTTTTATAAATTTCTTCCTTACTCTTTCTCTGTGTCCCTTATGCACATTATCAGCCATGTTACCTCCAAATTGTATTTATGTAATATTACCTACTATATAGTATAATCCTTTTTTCTAAAAAATAAAAGTACTTTTAAAAAATTATATAATTTTACCTTTTTCAGTTTCAATTTTAAAAATAATATGCTATAATACAAATAAAAAGTTAATTAAACGAGGTTAAATATGAAAGAATTTAAAATAAACAAAAATGACAGCGGTCAGAGAGTCGATAAATTTATACTAAAAACAGTACCAAAACTACCAAAATCACTTTTATATAAGTACATAAGATTAAAAAGAATTAAAGTTAATAAAAAAAGATGTGAAATTTCTCAGGTACTAGCAGAAAACGATATGGTTGAAATGTATATAAATGATGAATTTTTTGAGATCAAAAAAAATACTGAATTTTTAACTATTAATTCAAGTCTTAATATAATCTATGAAGATGAAAATATTTTAATAGTAAATAAACCTGCCGGAACAGACGTACATAGAGGTTCACAAAATAATAAAGAAACACTTATTGACATTATTAAATCTTATTTGTATCAAAAAAGCGAGTATAATCCAGATGAAGAAAATTCTTTTTCTCCTGCAATTTGCAACAGACTGGATCGAAATACGACCGGACTTGTCATTGCTGCCAAAAATGCTCAGTCTTTAAGGGAAATCAACGAAAGAATACGTTCAAGGGAAATTGTAAAAAAATATTTGTGTATTTGCTGTGGGATCATTTCAAAGAATGAGTTTATTAAAACTGATTATCTGAAAAAATGTCAGCATAACCGTGTAGAAATAATTTCAAATCCAGTCCAAGGATATAAAAAAATAATTACAGGCTGTAAGGTTATAAGCCGGAAAAATAACTTTACTCTTGCTGAAATAAACCTTATTACCGGAAGAACTCACCAGATTCGCGCACATTTAGCCTATCTGGGATATCCAATTCTCGGAGACGGAAAATATGGCAGCGTTACTGTAAATAAACGAATGGGTATTTTTCATCAGCAATTATGTGCATACTCTTTGGAATTCAAATTAAATTCCGGCGGAATACTTGATTATCTGAACGGCAAAATTTTTAAAGTTCCTGATACAGGATTTTCGTTAAATATTTTTTGACAAAATATCAGCCCTTTTATATAAAAGGGCTGTAAGTATTATTGCTTTGAAAGAAGAGCTTTAATTTTTTCATGAGGATCAATAACAGTGCCTATTGATACGTCATGATTAATTGACGCAATAAAATATGAAATATATTTTGAAACGTCAACCTCATGAAACCACGGTCTCTGAAGAAGCTCATGAGAACGATATGTCAGATTTGTTCCGAATACGCCTGAAATATATCCTTCCTCATAAGCTTTATCAAATTTTTCAAGACCGTTTGTAAACAATGCATAAGTACAGTAAGCAAAAAATCTTCTTGCATTTTTATTTTTCAGTGCATAAGCTATATCCAAAACTGATTCTCCTGACGAAATAATATCGTCAGCGACGAATACGTCTTTGCCCTCAACAGAATTTCCAAGATATTCATGAGCCACAATAGGGTTACGTCCGTCAATAATTCTGGAATAATCGCGCCTTTTATAAAACATTCCCATATCAACACCCAGAACAGAAGCATAATACATATTCCTGTTCAGTGCGCCTTCATCAGGACTTACTACCATAAACTCGTCTTTATTGATTACAAGATTATCTACATTTTTAAACAATGCTTTCAGTACCTGATATGAAGGAATAACATTGTCAAATCCCATAAGAGGAATCGCATTATGTACTCTCGGGTCATGAGCATCAAAAGTTACAATATTTGCCACACCCATTGACTGAAGTTCCTGTAATGCACATGCACAGTCAAGAGATTCACGGTAGCTTCTTCTGTGCTGACGTCCGCCGTAAAGAATAGGCATAATGACATTGATCCTATGAGCTTTACCGGAAATAGCCTGTATTATTCTCTTAAGATCCTGATAATGATCATCCGGAGACATAGAATTTTCTTTACCAAACATTTTATATGTACAGCTGTAATTTCCTACATCAACTACAATAAAAATATCCTTTCCTCTAACGGTTGATTCTATAATTCCCTTACCGTCCCCCGACGCAAATCTGGGGCACTGATTTTTAATTAGCAGCGTATCAACGTTATACCCGCCTTTTCTTGCCCATTCAACAAGATAACCGTCAATCTTGCCGCCTAGCTCTGCCGCACCCTCAAGGGCAATAATGCCTAAAGGTGCTACGCTTGCTTCTGAATTAAATAAAACTTCACTTGCTTTTACAGTCATTTCCAATTTTTCCTTTCTGTTATTATTTACAGAATTTATTAATATAATGCTCAATATCATCGGCGATTATAGATTTCGCACTTTCAGCATTTTCAATTTCGTCTACAGCCGTAGTCTTATTTTCCAATTCTTTATATACCTTGAAAAAATGAATCATTTCATCAAATATATGTTTAGGAAGTTCGTCAATATCCTTGTAGGTATTATAAGTAGGATCGTCAAAAGGTATTGCAATTATTTTATCATCATGGCGTCCGCTGTCAATCATTCTTATAACTCCTATTGGATAGCATCTGACCAGAGTCATCGGATACAACGTTTCAGAACAAAGCAGAAGTACATCGAGAGGATCACCGTCATCTGCATATGTTCTTGGTATCAAACCGTAATTTGCCGGATAATGGGTAGAAGTATATAAAATTCTATCAAGCTTTATCAAGCCTGTTTCCTTATCCAGTTCATATTTTATTTTACTGCCCTTAGGTATTTCGATTACGGCAACGAAATCCTCCGCACTGATTCTTTTTGGACTTATATTATGCCAGATATTCACATTAACCGCCTTTCAAATATTTATTTTTTAACAAATCCGTACATATTTTTTCATTAATTAGTATATCCATTTTTATTCATTTTGTCAATAAGGATTAAAATTTTCATCACAAATTATAAAAAATATTTAAAATACTATTTAATTTTTCACATTATTCTGTATATTTTTTTATTCATAAAAAAACATTTGTAATTATCATAAAAAAATGATATAATATTTAATGTTATAAGGAAAGGAAATACAAAAATGAATGTTAATAGTAATTTATCTGCCGTTTCAAAAAAAATAAATGAAATTATAGGCGAAATAAATAAAGCAGTTATTGGTAAAAGTGACATTATAGTCAAAGTGTTAATGACTATAATATCAAACGGTCATATTCTTATTGAAGATATGCCAGGCGTTGGTAAGACCACAATGGCGCTGGCTTTTTCCAAAGCACTTTCACTGGAATACAAGCGAATGCAATTTACACCTGACGTATTGCCTACGGATATAGTGGGTTTTTCTGTTTATAATCCGGAAAATAAAAAATTTGAATATAAAACGGGAGCAGCCGTATGTAATTTATTTTTGGCTGATGAAATTAACAGAACGTCAAGCAAAACACAATCCGCTTTACTCGAAGTCATGGAAGAACGCCGAATCACAATTGAAGGAAACAGCTTTGAACTCCCTAAACCGTATATTGTAATAGCAACTCAAAATCCAATAGGCTCAATAGGAACTCAAATGCTCCCGGAATCTCAGCTTGACAGGTTTACAGTAAAATTAAGCATGGGATATCCCGAAATAAAAGATGAGATTAATATATTAAAAAGCAAAAATACAGATGCATTAAAAAGTATTTCTACAGTCGCTAACGGCAACGATATTATTCTATGTCAGAAAATCGCAAATAAAATATATGTAGATAACAGTATTTATTCATATATTGTTTTACTGGCAGACGCAACAAGAAAACATCCCATGGTAAAATTAGGTCTTAGTCCAAGAGGTACAATCAGCTTAACTTCAATGGCAAAAGCCTGTGCTTTGATGTCAGGAAGAAGTTATGTTATACCGGATGATATTTTATATATTTTCAAAGATGTTGTCGGACACCGTATCATACCGGAACATAAAGCAAAATTAAACGGTTTGTCAGTTAACGATATATTAAATGAAATTTTAAGAAATGTTCCGATTCCTAAAATCAATTATAAGGTTTAATTATATGATTATAACAAAAATTATTTATTTTATTTTAATTATAATTTCAATATTATTTTATATGCTGTTTATAGGTGATTTTTCACTATATCTTATGGTTTTCATTCTTTCAATTCCTATTTTATTTGGAATAATTATTGTTATTGCTAAATTTAATATAAAATTGGAAATTAATTCCGCTTCCCTTACATCAACTAAAAATGAAAAATGCAAATTTATACTTACAATTAAAAATAATACTATTTTCCCTTTTTCAAATAGCCGTATACAGATAGTATATAAAAATAAACTTTCGGGTATTGAAAATTGTATGGAAATATCGGTCCCGATACACCCATTAACTGAAGAAAAACTATATTTTTATCTTTCATCAGATTATTGCGGAATATTAAACGTAAAAGTAAAATCAATTAAAATATACGACTATATAAAATTATTCTCATGCAAGATAAATCCAAATAAAACATCCAGCGTTTATATTATGCCCGATATAAATCTTGATTATTTCGATTATTATTCAAAATCAATTGAAAATGATGACAGTGAAACATATTCTAACAGTAAAAGCGGTGATGATCCTTCTGAAATTTTTGAACTGAAAGAATATATTTCCGGTGATAATTTTAACCGTATTCACTGGAAACTGAGTTTAATACACGACAAATTTATTACAAAACATTTCAGTCAGCCTACAGATTCTGCAATTGTTGTCATACCTGATTTAATATTAAAAGGATCCATATGTTCCATAGACACTGCCATTGAAATTTTCTATGCTGTTTCTCTGAACTTACTCCACAATAGTATGCCTTTTGAAATATGCTGTTATAATAAAAAAATTAAAAAAATAGAATATATAGATATAATAAATTTTGATTCTCTTATTTCAACGTTTATTATGCTTATGGATAATCTTTTAAATGATGATTTTTACTCATTAATAAATAAAATTGAAGAAATTTGTTTAAACAAATCTGAAGTATTTTTTATTACAAATAATAATGGCAATTTTAATTTTCAAAACTTATTTGATGATAATTCTGTAAAAAACTTAATAATTGTTAATGATTCGTTTTCCAAAAGTCAATTTAAGTACTTTAATAATCTGACTATAACCGAAATACCTTCAGGAAAATTTCATGAAAATATTGAAAAAATTTTAAAGTAATCAAGGATAAATTTTATGAAACTTAATACGAATTCATATAATGGTATAAGAATTATTGACAGTATGAATCTGTCAGTACCTAAAAACAGAAAATTTTTAAACATAATTCCGCTTTTAATTATATCCTTTTTAGGAATATGGGGTACTGTTTTTTCTTATATTACCATGTTTGATATAACTATCAATTCAACGTTAATAAATTTTTGTACAATTTTATTTTTTGTAATTTTATCTATTATATTTATACTTCCACGAATATTTCATTTTTCTTTATTGCCAATATTGATAATTTATATAGTTATCTTGTATAAAAAATGGACAAATTTCATAGACGGATTTAAAATTATTTTTAATCAGACATATTTATCTATATATCCTGAAAAAAGCAGTTATTTCCGTATGGAAATCGTTAATATAGAGGACGCTGAACTTTTTTTAGCTTTCTCTATATTTATTTTAGCATTTATTATTTGTTATGCAACATTAATACATCCGAATTTTTTTCTGGGATTTTTATGCACATTTCCTTTTATTGAATGCGGACTATACTTCGGAAAAAATCCTGATATGCTGCCAGTATTGACAATAATTATTTATTGGACGTGTCTGTTGTCAATACAATACTCAGGATACAATCAGTATTCAGGAAAAAAAACATCAGGATTTCTGCGGAAAAAAAATTTATTCTATGCTAAACCTGAAATAAAATTCCGTACGGCAGGCTTATCAAGTATTTTAATAATAGCCGTATGCTGTATTGTATTCATAATGACGTATATTTTAACACAATGTTTTAGTTATTCCCGTCCTGAGAAAATAAATCAAATACGTTCAGACATGAAAATAGCAGCCAGTGAATTTTCTTTTGAAGATCTTGGAACCAGTCTGGAACGTTTTTCAGCATCATTAGGCATTGGTAATCTTAAAATGTATAATCATAAGCTCGGCGCACTAAATTCCGTTTCTTTTTCAGAATCTACCGATCTGATCATAGAAACAAATGAAGCAATTAATGAAAATATATATCTTAAAGGTTATACAGGTACAGAATATAACAACAACAGCTGGAATGATTTTTCTGATTCAATATATAAAGCTTACAATAACATGTTTGATAATTTTTATGATAACAAATCTTTTCCACAAGATATGTTAACTAATTATATTATTTCTCGTTATAAAGTTAATCTTACAGAAATTAAAATCAAATCACAATATATTAATGAAAAATATAATTATATACCATATCTTTCTATTCCATCCGGCGATATTACTTACGTTAATGATACGTCTGTTAAATTGGAAAATTTGAAAGAATATTCATTTATGGTAAGTACTGATCAAATAAATGAAAACAATTTTATTAATATGCTGGATGATATTGATTATGAAATAAATTCTTCTTTTGATCAATATAATGACTTTGTATATGAAAATTATTGTAATGTACCCGATACAAAATCAATGAATAAACTTTATGAACAATTTATTGAAAATTCAGATATTTTAAACCAGGATATATATCAAAAATTACAGTCCATAAAAAATATCTTATCTGAAAATGCAGAATATACTTTAAATCCCGGAAAAACTCCTAAATCTGAAGATTTTGTATCTTATTTCTTAACTGAGAATCACAAAGGATATTGTGTACATTTTGCAACTTCAGGTGTTATTCTAGCCAGAATGGCCGGAATTCCTGCTAGATATTCAGAGGGATATGTACTATTAAAAGATGATTTTAATAATAAAAATCTAACTGATAAAAAAACCTATAAAATAGAAATTAAAGATAATCGTGCTCATGCATGGGCAGAAATTTATATTGACGGTTTAGGCTGGATTCCCTATGAGTTTACTCCTTCAGGAGCAGCCGCTTTTAATGATAATGCCGAGGAAGTTCATACGTCCATATCTCAGAATACTGAGTTATCTTCAACAATTAATACTACTGTTTCTGCTTCATTGTCAGAAACTGCTATATCAAGTACAAATTCCAATTTTTCTTCTTCTGAATCAAAATTATCTGAATCCGATTCAAACAGCATAGTAAATATAAATACTCACGTAAAACAGTCAACAAATAGTATTAGTTTGACAGTTAAACTTATAATTAGTGCTATATGTACGATAATATTTATTTTTATACTTATATTAGTAAAGCATATAGTTATCAGTAATAAAAGAGAAAAAAAATTATCTGATTCGGATAATGCTAAAACTGTCTTATATGCATATGATTATATAATTAAATTACTTGAGTATATTAATATAAACAATAATAATATTACACATATTAAATTTGCCGAAAAAATTCAAAAGGAAAATCCGTGGATTTTTCATGAAAATGAATTTGTAAATGCTACTCAGACTGCACTTAAAGCTAAATTAAGTATGGAACCAATAACAGATACAGAAGCTAATAATATTTCAGAACTAAGCAAAAGAACTGCAGTAAAAATATATAAAAATATTAATATGGTTAAAAAGATCCATATGAAATTTATTAAAAATCTTATTTAATAATACTGCTTTTGAAAATTTGTACAAATTGATTGACATCTTGAACTTATTATGATAAAATATAGTAAGTAAATATAAAAATGGAGGGTGTATTAATGCGTAAAAAAATTCTTGCCGGATTGATGAGTACAGCTTTGCTATGTTCTTTAATTCCTGCTTCATACTCTTTAATTAATAATGAGTCTTCATCTTTTTTCTCTGTTGACGGTGCAGAAGCTGTTTCAACTGTCGTTTATTCTACTGGCTTTGAAGATGGTATTAATGATTTTACTGGCAGAGGAGGCGTTGAAACATTACAAATTGTAAATACGGATTCATATAGCGGTACAAGCTGTCTGGAATGCAGTAACAGGGGAAAAGGCTGGCATGGTCCATGGTTGGCGCTTGAAGGTCTTTTGGAACCGGGAATTGAGTACATGGTAAGTGCAAAAGCAAAAGCACAATGGTATAACAATATTAACTTAAAATTGGATTATACCGACTCATCCGGGCAAAGACACTATGTAGATATTCTGTCAGCAGTGTCTCAGGGTGATTGGGTAGAAATGAATGACGGTAAGTTCATTATACCTAATAATGTAACAAATGTATATTTATATTTTGAATGTAATGATACAGCAAATATGTATATAGATGATTTTGAAATAAAAACTGCTCCGGTTTACGAAATTCAACAGGATATCCCATCCCTTAAAGATATTTATTCCTCTTATTTTAAAATCGGAGGCGCTGTTACAACAACAGAACTTGCCTCTAAAACAGCACAGGATTTAATTAAAAAACATTATAATAGCCTTACTCCCGGAAATGAACTCAAACCAGAGTCAATTCTTGATCAGGCAGCTACCATTGCTTCTGGAAGTGAAACAAATCCTGTAGTTAATATCGCAAGTGCAAGAGAAATTTTAGATTTCTGCCGTGACAATAATATTTCAGTAAGAGGACATGTACTTGTATGGCATAGCCAGACTCCTGATTGGTTCTTTAAAGAAGGATTTACGGACAGCGGAGACTGGGTTTCAAAAGAGATTATGCTTCAGCGTATGGAAAATTACATCAAAAATGTTTTTGAAGCTCTTGAAACTGAATATCCGACTGTTGACTTCTATGCCTGGGACGTTGTAAATGAAGCTTGGCTGGACGATGGTACTCCAAGAAAAGGCGGCGGACAATCTGAAAATCCTAATTATTCCGGTTGGGTAAAGGTTTTCGGTGACAATTCGTTCATTGAGCCTGCTTTTGAATATGCGAGAAAATATGCTCCGGAAGGATGTAAGCTCTATTATAACGATTTTAATGAATATATGCCTGACAAAACCAATGCTATTGTTAATATGGCAAATGAACTAAAAGAAAAAGGACTTATTGACGGTATAGGTATGCAATCTCACCTTGATGTTGGTTTCCCTTCTGCTTCAGCATATAAAAAGGCTTTAAAGGCATTTGTAGATACCGGTCTTGACATTCAGGTTACGGAACTTGACATAACTACTACTGATTTAACTGAATCAGGTTTTGAAAAACAAGCTCAAATATACAATGAAATCATGGATGCATGCGAAGAATATTCAGACAGTATTTCTGCCGTTGTATTTTGGGGAACAACTGATGACAAAAGCTGGCGTGCCGCAAAGTGTCCGCTTCTGTTTAATGAAGATTTCACTGCTAAGCCTGCCTATTATTCAATTATTGAAGGGTTAACCCCTAAGCCAACTGAAACACCATCAACTGATATAACAGAATACAGTAAAGGCGATATTGATAAGGATAAATTGCTGACAACTGCCGATATAGTTCTGATGCAAAAATATCTTCTTAAAATATATGCTTTTGATGAATCACAGTATTCTTTGGCTGATATGAATTCTGACGACAAGGTTAATATATTTGATTGTATCCTATTAAAACGTATAATTATTGACTTAGAAACACCTAATAATTAAACATTTATAAATCATTTAAGCTGTTGATGATTATTACATCAACAGCTTTTTTTACTTCCTATTTTCAAAAATTTAATTGTGCTTTAAAATATATCAAAGTACAATTATTTAAATAAAATTAAAGTCCCGGTTCCCATTCCCAATTTAATAAATCAAGTTCTGTAATATCATATGGTGTAGATTGATAAATACAATAATTTAACCAATTAGAAAACATTAAATTTGCATGACATTTCCAATTTAAAAGCGGAATATTGTCAGGATCGTTATTAGGAAAATAATTATATGGAAGTACAGTTTCCATTCCTTTATTTTTATCCCGAAAATATTCTTCAGATAATGTTTCACGACTATATTCTGCATGTCCCATAATAAAATACTGTCTTCCATTTTTATTGGCAACAATATGTATACCGGCTAGTTCAGAAGATGCAAGGATCTGAAGTTTATCTATTTTTTCAATGTCTTCCCTTATGATTTCAGTGTGACGTGAATGCGGTACCATAAATTCATCATCAAATCCATTTAACAATTTAGCATTATGATACTCAATTTTATGCGGAAAAATACCAAACATTTTTTTAGAAAGAGAATATTTAGGAATACCAAAATGATAATATAAACCTGCCTGCGCTCCCCAGCAAATATGCATGGTAGAAAAAACATTTTTCTTTGACCATTCCATTATTGCAGTAATTTCTTTCCAATAATCTACTTCCTCAAATTCAAGCTGCTCAACAGGTGCACCGGTAATAATCATACCGTCATATTTATTATTTTTTATCTGTTCAAATGTTGTATAAAAATTACTGAGATGACTTACAGGTGTATTTTTTGAAATATGAGATTCCAAATAAAGCAATTCAATATCAACCTGTAATGGAGTATTACTGAGAAGTCTTAAAATCTGGGTTTCAGTTTCTATTTTTTTGGGCATTATATTAAGAATAATAATTTTTAATGGCCTAATATCCTGATGTTCCGCCCTGCTTTTGGACATTACAAAAATATTTTCATCTTGCAGTTTTTTATATGCCGGTAATTCATGCGGTATTTTTATAGGCATTTTAGCACCTCCTTACGCTAATATAACTTAGAAGGCGAACAAAAGTCCGCCTTCTAAAATAAACAAATTGTAATTAAACCGGATGAATTTGCTTTTCAGAATCTGAATGAGCGCCGTCAATACCAAATTTAGCATTTCTGCGGTTTTCAAAGAATTTAACGGCAACCTGTCCGAACTGAGCATAGCTGAGAACATCTTCTTCCTGTTCCGTCCATTCAGCACATTCTTTTTTGAGTTTATCAAGTTCAGGTTCAAGAAGGTCAGCAGGACGACAGTCAATAGGAGTATCGTCACCAATAATCTTTTTTCTGAATTCAGGGTCAATAGGCACCGGAGTTCTGCCGTATTCTCCCCTAACAATGCCCTTGAATTCCTTAGTAACCATTTTATAGCGTTCACCCATTATTACATTAAACACAGCCTGTGTACCAACTATCTGTGATGAAGGTGTAACCAGCGGAGGATAACCCGCATCTTTTCTTACCCTAGGAACTTCTTTCAGTACTTCTTCCAGCTTATCTTCTTTTCCTGCTTGCTTCAGCTGTGAAAGCAGATTAGAAAGCATTCCGCCAGGTACCTGATAAATCAAAGCATTAGCATCAACTGCAAGCATTTTAGGATCAAGGAGACCGCTGTCGATATATTTCTTTCTTAATTTCATGAAATAATCTCTGATTTCTGTCAAAAGAACTAAATCAAGACCAGTATCATATTTAGTACCTTGGAGAGCCGCTACCATTGATTCAGTAGGTGCATGGGACGTACCAAGCGCCAATGGTGACATTGCCGTATCAATTACATCAACGCCTGCTTCAATACCCTTAAGCAAGCACATTGACGCTAGACCGGACGTGTAATGAGTATGTAGCTGAATCGGAATTTTTACTGCTGATTTCAAAGCTTTAACAAGCTTTTCAGTTTCATAAGGAGTGAGCAATGCAGCCATATCCTTGATACAAATCGAATCAGCCCCAGAATTTTCAATACGTTTTGCATAATCAACATAATAATCAGTTGTAAATACATCGCCTAATGTATAAGAAATAGCAACCTGAGTATGCGCACCTTCTTTTTTGGCGGCTTTAATAGCTGTTTCAAGATTTCTAATATCATTCAAAGCATCAAAGATTCTGATTATGTCAATACCGTTTGCTACTGATTTCTGGACAAAATACTCCAGTACATCATCTGCATAGTGACGGTATCCAAGCATATTCTGACCACGAAAAAGCATCTGAAGCTTTGTATTAGGAAGATTTTTTTTCAGTGTTCTAAGTCTTTCCCACGGATCTTCATTTAAAAATCTCAGACAAGCATCAAATGTTGCACCGCCCCAACATTCTACAGAGTGGTATCCCACTTTATCCATGAGAGGCAGAATTGGAAGCATTTCATCCATAGTCATACGTGTTGCAATAAGTGACTGGTGCGCATCACGCAATACGGTTTCAGTAATTTTTACCTTACCCATAATTATACCCATGTTTTGCAGTTATCCGCAAAACTTCCTTTCTCAAAATTTATGATTTTAAATTAGCCTATTGTTGCTAGAGCGTCTCCGGAATTAACGGTATCACCTTTCTTAGCAAGAACGCTAGTAATTTTGCCGTCACATGAAGCAACAATATCATTTTCCATTTTCATAGCTTCGAGAATCATAATAACTTGTCCCTTTGATACAGTATCGCCGACATTCACTTTTACGTCAAGAACCGTACCAGGCATTGGCGCATTAACCTTTTCGCCGGATCCTGCAACAGGAGCAGAAGCCGCCGGAGCTGCTGCCTGAACAGGAGCTGAAACCGATGCAGAAGCAACCGGAGCTGCTGAACTGTCCAATTCTTCAACTGCAACATCATATGCTTTGCCATTTACTGTAATATTAAATCTTTTCATAATTTTAACCACCTATTCTTATATTAATCAAAATTGAATATTATTGTGCTTTTTAGGAAGCTTCTGTACACGCTTTCCCGAAAGGATATCCAATGCTGAAACAAGGACATTTCTTGTCTGTGAAGGATCAATAATATCATCAATAAAATTATTTTCCGCAGCTGTTTCAGCTGATGCGAGAGTTTTTTCATATTCAGAAATAAGTTCATTTCTTGCACTTTCAAGATTGTCTGTACCCTTAAGCTTATCATGCCACATAAATTCTACTGCCGCCGCAGATGAAACAGGCGCAATAACAGCGTCTGGATAAGCATATGTAAAATCTGAATTTGAGCTGTTACCTGCAACTGCCGCAAAAACAGGACCTACCGCTTTGCCCGTAACAACGGCAATTTTAACAGTTGTAGCTTCTGAATAGCTGTTTGCAAGAGTAGTCATAGCTTTTATTGACGATACTGCATCCGCATCTTCAAAACCTTCTGAATTTACAAATGTTACAACCGGTATTGAAAATGCATCGCAAGTTCTCATAAAGCGTGCAAGCTTTGCACAATCGTCTGAATTAAGCTTACTTCCTTCTTTTCCGGCTGCGGCAATACCTGCTGTTGCTCCGCCTATGGTTACAAAACCTGTGTAAGAAGCATTACCAAATTCTGCACTGATCTCAATTTCACTGTCTGCATCCGCAGCAGAATTTATAATGGATTTTAAATCTGTTCCTGATACCGGCGAATTTTCGGCAAATTCAAACATTGGAACAGGCGCAAGATTATTAACAGGCAAAATATTAACAAGGTCTCTTGCTTTTTCAATAGCAGCTTTATCATCATCGCATACGGCTGATGCTATACCGGATTTAGCTGCCGCTTCAGCAGAACCTGAGCTGCTGTTAGGAGCCATAAAAAATTCGCTTTCCTTTGTCATAATTACAAAGTCAGATGAACACGCAAGCATAGCGGCAGTACCTGCACATGTTCCGGCAATAACAGAAATCTGCGGAACAACTCCTGAAATTACGGAAGATGCACCAAGCATTTTTCCGTAAGCAGCAAGAGACGCAGCCGTACCGTCCATAAAAGCACCGTTTGAATCATGAATCCCAACAATAGGAGTACCTGTTTTAGCCGCAAGTTCATAAAGCTTTGCGATTTTGTCAGCCTGTGCAGCGCCTACAGCGCCGCTGTTTAATGACTTATCCTGTGAAAATGCATAAACAGCATTTCCGTTTACATAGCCGTAAGCTGAAATAACGCCGGTAAGAGCATCCTTTTCTTTTACCATTGAATTAATTTCGCTGTAAATACCATCGTCAAAAAGCAAAGAAAGTCTTTCTCTTGCCTGACTGTTCGTATTCTTATCAATCTGCATATTATCGTTCCTTCCTGTACGGATTTTTTCCGCTTATCATTTAGACGGGCATCTATACAAATATTCCGGCATTTGCGCACAATTGTGTAAATAAGAATATTTTTTTCAATGCCAAATCAATATACCTTAATATTATACTATATTTTTTGAATTAAAGCAAGTATTTATTGCAATTCTTTACATTTTTTACAATTAATCATAAAATTTGAAATATCATTAATACATTGTTCATGTTCCATTACAAATCCGAGTTTTGTTAAATTATGTATTTTATTTTCATCTTTTATTTCAAATATGCATTCATTTATACCGCTGAGCATTGCTTTAAAAAGTATAGTGCGAATAATTCCGTCAGTAACATTCATATCTGAACTGTCAAAATCATAAATCGTAACTCCGTTTTCATCAACAGAATATATTCCATATCCATTTACACTGTCCCCGTTTATTGATTCAACAATATGCAGATATTGGCAATCAATATTTTGAATTATATTTTCATAACCGTCTGTATTTTTCTTTTCATGTATTTCAAGCATTATTTTACATCCTTACCTATTGCATTTCTGATAGCTCTTAGTTCATCTGCCGTCAGTTCCCTGTACGTACCGGGTTTAAGCTTCAAAGGTCCTATACTTATTCTTCTGAGCCTTGCTACTTCCAGTCCCACTGCCTCGCACATTCTTCTTATCTGACGGTTTCTTCCTTCTTTTATAGTTATTAATAGCACTACTCTGCCCTGTTCTTTATCTTTAACAACAACATTTGCAGGCAAGGTTTTTCTACCGTCAAGTTCAATACCGTCGGACAGCGCTACAAGCTGTTCGTCCGTTATATTCGGGCGAACCGTTACCCGATATGTTTTACTTATTTGTTTCGCCGGATGCATAATATTATTTGCAAAATTACCGTCATTTGTAAATAAAAGCAGTCCTTCCGAATTTTTATCCAGTCTGCCTACAGGATAAACTCTTTCATTTACATCGTCCAGCAATTCAGTTACGCATTTTCTACCCATCTCATCACTCATAGTCGTTACATAGCCTCTCGGCTTGTTTAGCATAATATATATATTATTTTTCTTTTTAGACCTGTAAATTCTTTCACCGTCAATAGTAATGATATCACGTAATGACGCTTTGTCTCCGGGTTTAACCGGATGACCGTTTAATTTTACTCTTCCCGCCGACATCAGTTCCTCTGCCTTTCGGCGAGAACAATAACCGCAGTCAGAAATAATTTTTTGTATTCTTGTCTTTTCCAACTTATTACTCCTTTAATTATTAAATAAAAATTTTTTAATTTTTTCAAAAAAATTTTTATCAGTCTTTTTTTCAGTTTCTTTATATTCAGTATTTTTCATAGCATTTAATGATATGCTATCAATATATCTTCCGTCATAATAATATTTTATTTCGCCTATTTTATCACCCGTCTTTATATCGGAGTAAACAAAAGGCGGAAGTATTATACTTGAAGATATTCTATTCGCAGTTTTTCCGTCGTCACCTATTAAAATCTGTTCTTCAGCTCTGACTGGAATCGTATTTTCAGTTCCTCCTGCAACAGGTACTGCAAATATTTCGTCAGTGGACAGCTCAAGAGGCTGAAGTACAGAATATCCGTAATCATACATATTTATATGATCCTGCCAATCGTTTTTGTCATTTAAAGTCACGCATATAAGCGAGATTCCTTCACGCTCACAGGCAGAAACAAGACATCTGCCTGCCTCATCAGTAAATCCGGTTTTTACGCCCTTCACTCCCTGATACATGTCAAGAAGTTTATTTGAATTCGTCAGCCATCTTTCATACGGAGGATTTCCAAATTCTACTTTAGCCTTTTTCTGCGAACATATTTCAGCAAAATCAGGATTGCGAAGAGCTTCTCTTGCCAGCAAAGCCATGTCATAAGCCGATGAACCGTGTCCCTCTCCCTCAAGACCGGAAGGAGTTACGAAGCATGTTCTGGTCATTCCTATTTTCTCAGCACGCTCGTTCATCATATCCGCAAAATTTTCAATGCTTCCGCCCAGTTTTACTGCCGTAGCATTAGCGGCGTCGTTTCCTGAAGGCAGCATCATCCCATAACACAAGGCACGCTTGGTTACGACGTCTCCCTCAGTCAACCCCATTGACGATCCTTCAACCTTAATTGCTTCGCCGTCTACAACAAACTGATCGTCAAGACCTCCGCTTTCAAGGCACAAGAGGGTTGTCATGATTTTAGTAGTACTTGCCATCGGAAGCTTTTCCGACGAATTTTTTTCAAATAAAATTTTACCGGTTTTTTCTTCAATCAATACGCAGGCTTTTGCAGAAACCTCCGGTGCTTTGTTTTCAGCAGAAACCGTATAGGGATATACCAGAATCAAAACTACCGTTAAAATAACAGAAAAAATTTTTTTCATAAAAACCTCCATAAGCTTTTTTATTATTTTATGAAGGAAAGAAAAAAAATAGGACATCTGTTCAAATCAAGATTTTAATTTTCTGAATTTTTTCTATCTTTTCCAATTAAATCAGATATTTTATCAACTACATCAGGAATTAAATTTACCAATGCATTTGGAGTAGACGCATTTACCGACATCTGCATAAGCTTAGCCTCTCCTTTGTAAACCACCATAAAAGCCAGAGGCTGAATGGATACTCCTGCGCCTGAGCCTCCGCCGAAAAGGTCTTTTACATTTTTACTTGGAAGATCAGAACCTCCCGAAGCAAATCCAAAAGAAACCTTTGATATAGGAATAATGGCAGTTCCGTCCTGGAGCTGAATAGGATCTCCGATAATCGTATTTACGTCTACCATTTCCTTAAGCTTATCCATAGTAATTCCCATAATATTTCCGATTGTATGATTCTCGCCCATGACACTCTCCATTCTGCCGCCTTATAACTGCGGCTCATATTTATTTTGATTCTTTATACTTTTATTATTTACCAAAAATGTAAAAATAAATACAATCATTGCTGAAATACCTGCAGCTGGTGAAATTTTTATCATAAAACTCAAGTTATAGCTGCATTCAGGCTGATTATATATACATTTTATATCAATACTTTTCTTTTTCAGCTTTATAAAGCAATTCAAATAAGCTATAATATTGTACACGGCAATGTTTGTTTTACCGAATTTCAAAGCACAGTCATATGCGTCCAGATCCGATATAATAAAATCCAAATCAATATTTTTAACACAAATATGTTTTGTTATATGTTTAAAGGTTTTTCCGGTAGATTTTAAAATATTAAGGACGAATTCTGTTTTTTCTTTATTATCTTCCGGAATAATATTTCTAAATTTAGATTTTTTTTGTCTGCTTTCGTCCCTGTTATGCTCCTCACTCTTAGATTTCTTTAAATTTTTTTTTCGTTTCCTTATCTGATTGACATTTTTTTTAATAAACAGATATTTTATAATAATACTTGTTTTTCCGTTTTGATAATTAACAAATATTTTTACAGGAGAAAATATCAATGTAAGTATTATCAGCAATATTACAGCAAGAACAATCCATACCATATATTCTCTTCCCTTTCTGTCATATTATCTATTCATCATATTGATTATTGTCATTTTTTTCATCAAATAAACTTGTCTGAGAATCTTTATCTTCTCTTACAAGCGGAGGCAGATCCTCAAGCGAAGAAAGACCGAAGCTTCTCAGAAAAACGTCAGTGGTTTTATATGCTACCGGACGTCCCGGAACTTCAAGTCTGCCGTCCTCCTCCAGCAGTCCCTTATCTACAAGGGAATTGATAACAGACGAACTGTCAATACCTCTTACATTTTCCACAAAGCTTTTTGTCACCGGCTGATTATATGCAATAACCGTCAATGCTTCCATTGCTGCATTTGAAAGAGGAGTTTGTTTTTTATACTCCAAAGCCGCTTTTATATATTCGGCATACTCTTTTTTGGTACACATCTGATAACTGTTTCCGATATGTATTATATTAATCGCACTTTGATTGTCGCTATACCGATTGTTAAGGGTTTTAATCATACTGCTGACAATGCTTTTATCAATTCCTGCCGCCTCAGAAATACGGGATTCGTCAACAGGTTCTCCGGATGCAAATAAAATAGCTTCAACTGCTCCGAGCTTTTCATTAAACTGCAAGATTATCAACCTTCTTTTTAAAGTATACCATAGTATTATCATCACTTATCATTATCCTGCCTGATTTAGTCAATTCTAAAATAGCAAGAAAAGTAGCAACTCTTTCCGAACGTCCGGTCATACCGTCAAACAGTCTGTCAATATACACTTTACCATTCGCATATAAATTTTTCAGCACATAAACGACTTTTGATATAACCGACACAACCTTTTGCTGAACAACGTCATTTATTTTCTTTTCATTAGCCTGTTTGAAATCAGTTTTTTTAATATTCATGTTCATATATGCTTTGGCAAGCTTTTGCGGCGGATGACTAAGCTTGTACACGCTGTCAAGCTTTATTTTAATAGGTTCTCTAACAAAAATATCGTTTCCTGCATATTTCTCCCGAAGCTTTGCCGCAGCCTTTTTACACAATGAATATTCAATCAGCGTCCCTTGAAGTTCTTTTTTTATTTCTTCTGCCTCCTCCGGTTTGGGAAGAAGTGAGACTGTTTTAATGTAAATCAGTCTTGCCGCCATTTCAAGAAACTCGCCGGCAAGCTCCAGATCCTGTTCCTTAGCCTGTTCAATATATAAAAGGTACTGCTCCAGCAGCTTTGATATTTCAATATCGTTTATATTGAGCTTATGCTTAGAAATAAGGTGCAGAAGCAAATCTAGAGGTCCTTCAAATACATCAAGTTTAAATGATATATTATCCATGCTATGCTCCCATAAGCTTAGGAATAAATCCGGTTATTAACCATAAAAATTTAATAATAATATTTCTTACCCAGCCAAGAGGACCCGAAAGTATACCAGATACTACTAAAATCAAAAATACAACATTAATAATCATATAATTTTTTTCAATCCATCTGTCCACTTTATAACTTGTAAAATAGCTTAATATTTTTGAACCGTCCAAAGGAGGAATAGGTAAAAGGTTAAAAACAGCAAGTCCTATATTTATCAATATGAAGCATTCCAGAATATAAAGAATAAAAAACATGTAATTCATTCCATTTGCACTCAATTCAAGGCTTGATGCATTAAGAGGTGTATTAAGAACATCATCTATATTACTGTACTGAGAATAAAGAATGGAAATACCGTCTCTGAAAAATTCAGACGCAGTTATAAACCGATAACCAATAAATGCAATCAACGCCACCAAAAGGTTTGACGCCGGTCCAGCAGCGGCAGTTACAGCTACTCCTAAACGCTGTTTTTTAAATTTCAGAGGATTTATCGGAACCGGCTTTGCCCAACCAAATCCGGTAAACAGCAGACATAAAGCGCCCAGAATATCAATATGTGCCAACGGATTCATTGTAAGTCGTCCGGAATACGCAGCGGTATCGTCCCCCATTTTGTGAGCTGCCCATGCATGAGCATACTCATGAACCGGCAGAATAAGAAATATAATTATTACTTTTGTAAATATCTCAAGCAAAGTACTTGTATTCAGATTCATAATGTTTCCTCCCTTTCTTTATATAAAAAACAATTAATTTTTATTATACAATATTATGAAAAAAATTTCAAGTAAAAATAAGCTATAAATTCTTTCTAAAAAATTTTTTTATATTTTTTGAAAAAACACTTGATTTTTTTGGTTTTTTCTGATAAAATATATACGTTGACTTTTTGTTAAGTAAAGTTAAGGGAGGTGCAGTCAATGGCAAAATGTGAAATCTGCGGTAAAGGTGTAACATTCGGCATTAAGGTTTCTCACTCACATAGAAGAACAAATAGAACATGGAAACCAAACGTTAAGCGTGTTAAAGCTATTGTTAAGGGTACCCCTTGTCATATCTACGCATGTTCAAGATGCCTTCGTTCAGGTAAGGTTGAAAGAGCAAACTAATTGCTGACCGTTTATAAATCAGGAGTTTGTAAAACTGCTCCTGATTTATGTTTTTTGTGGTATGAGAAGAAATTTTAAGCTCACTGTTTAAGTGAGCTGTTTTTTTATTTTCTTTCTTGTTTTAAATAATTAATTTTATTATTTCTTTTAGCCGTTATATAATTATTAAAAAATATTCCGGTAATCCCTATAGCACCGGTAATTAAAAATATTATTACAGTCATGACCGGTTTTCCCTTGCTAAGTGTTGAACCCATTAATGTTAGCGAAGTAACTGCCGGTATTCTAGCAATAGTTGCCAGTAAATAGAATCTGAAGGGTTTAATATCAGTCAGGGATGTCATATAAGTTATTACATCTTTAGGCGTTCCCGGAATCATAAGAATTATAAAAACAATAAGCTCAAGTTTCTTTTCATCATGCAGAAATTTAAACTTTTTGAATTTTTCTTCTGAAACAAAAGCATTGACAAGAGGCCGCCCAAATTTTTTAACTAAATTATATATAATAACTGTCGCAAGAAAAATTCCTATTTCACATAAAACAAGACCTCCTATAGCTCCGAACAAAACTCCTCCTATCATCTCTACAGGTCCGCCCGGAATAAGAGCAAGTATTATTTGCGTTATTTCCAGCAGTATAAACAAAAGAGGGGCAAAAATGCCAAAGCTTTCAACTTTCTGCTGAATATAAATTCTTCCCTCGTCAGTTGACAGATATTTAATAAATGGAATAATTACAAACCATGTCAGAGCAAGACACAGTATAATCAGGCATAATAAAATAATAATTTTAAAAACTTTCTTTCTTTTAGACATTTTACTACCTCAATTGTTTTTGTTATTTTATGGTGTTTAATGAAATTTTATATATACTAAATTTAATTATAACACTTTTTTTAAAATTTGCAATAATATTTTCCATTTTTACACTTGCCAGTATTAAAAAATAATGATATAATGTATACATCTGGATTTTAATAAATATTATAAATATATTTAATTATAAGGAGACAAAAATGAAGTCTGGTATACTTTCAAATATCTGGACCAAGCGGATTGCTTCCGTTTTAGGTTTATTATACGCTTTTTATTTATGCGTACTTTCTTTTCGTTCAGTTTTTTATGAGGTTATAATAGAAAAACCAATTATGTTCTGTACTTATCTGTCTTCAATTTCTATTGTTGCTATGATTCTGATGATTTATTCAAGAAAACAATTTGCGACTAAGCTTGCAAGCTTTATAATGATACCTGCACTTCTTCCTATTGTACTTATGTGTCTGGGATCATGGGAAATGATTATACCTCTTGCAGTATGTGCTGTTGTAATATTTTTTGCCAGCGGAGCCAATGAAGGTACTAAAACACTTCTGGGAACAATGTTTCTTTTGATTTATATACTGGCTTCTCTTGCGTATTTTATATTTACTTCCTATCTTGCTTCACCAGCTGTGAAAAAAACTATAGAAGAAGGTATATCGCCGTCCGGCAAATACAGATATGAAGTAATAAACACAACTGACAGTTCAAACGGCAGTACTACTGTTATGCTTGAACCTAACGATATGGACATTATAAGAAAATCAGTCACATATAAAGTAAAGGGATATGACAGAAAATTGTGCGTTAAAAGACCTCTTACAGAAGTGAAAATTGAATGGAAGGACGATGATCTCTATATAAATGGAGAAAGATGGTTTACTCCGGAACAAGCAGAAAAAGGAAAATGGTTTGAAAAAGAATCTTTTTCATTTGACTTTATGTAAATAAGTATCTTTTATATAGGTTAAATTATGGAACGATATGGTATAAAAATGATATTTCAGTTTCTGATAGAAAATGAAAGCCGTATTTTGTACGAAGAAAGCATACGTCTTTTTCATGCTAATTCCTTTGATAATGCTTTTAAAAAAGCAGAAAATTATGCTGTAACTTTATATGATGAATATACAAATATTTATGGTCAGAAGGTTACATATAAATTACTTGATACAGTTGAATCTTTTCTTATGCATGAAGAAATAAGCTTTGAAGACGGAGCAGAAATTTTTTCATCAATTTTTGAATCGGAAGATTTGTTTAAACTGCGGTATACCAGATGTTCAGTTGCAGATATGTACATAATCCGCCGTTTATAATAACACAATAATACTAAAAGGAATGATTAATTTGAAAAAAATTAAAATTAATACACGTGCTTCATATGATATTTTTATTGAAAGAGGTCTGATAAAAAATTGCGGAAAGATAATTGCAGATACAGTTTCTACACGTAAAATAGCAGTTATTACAGATAATATTGTCGATAAGCTATATTATGAAACTATTGAACTTTCATTGAAAGAAAACGGATTTGCTCTTTTAAAATTTGTTTTTCCCGCAGGAGAAGCCTCTAAATCAAGTGAAACGCTTAATGAAATATATACATTTCTTTGCGAAAATAATATTACCCGTTCAGATTGCATTATTGCTTTAGGCGGCGGCGTTGTCGGAGATATTGCGGGATATGCCGCAGCAACTTTTCTAAGAGGACTTGACTACATCCAGATCCCTACTACCCTTTTGGCACAAATAGATTCTTCCGTCGGAGGTAAAACAGCTATTGATCTCCCCTGCGGAAAAAATCTCGTTGGAGCATTTAAACAGCCTAAATGCGTGATATGCGATTCTGACGTTCTATCTACTCTTTCAGATGAAATTATATCTGACGGTATGGCGGAAGCTATAAAATACGGTATGATTCGTGACGCTGAGCTTTTTGATTTAATCGCAACGCATACATTGGATAATGTGAACGAAATAATAGATGAAATAGTGTACAAATGTATATCTATTAAACGTAATGTTGTTGAAAACGATGAATTTGATACCGGAGAAAGAATGATCCTGAATTTTGGTCACACTCTCGGTCACGCTATCGAAAGCTATTATAATTATCAGACCTATACGCACGGAAGCGCTGTCTCTATCGGTATGTGCATGATAACAGAAAGAGGATGCGAAAAATATATTACAGACAAGCTTATTTCTTGCGTTACAGCATATAAGCTGCCTTCTTGCTGTGATGCACCGATTAATGAACTGATTAAATTATGTTCTAATGACAAAAAGTGTGAAAGCTATGATATAAATTACATTTTATGTAAAAATATAGGTCATGCTGAAATAAAAAAAGTCAGCATCAGCGAATTTGAAAAATTTATCTTAAATAAAATATAAGGGAGAATCCAATGGATATTAAAATAACTCCTTCTAAATTAATAGGAACTGTAAATATTCCGTCATCTAAAAGCATGACCCATAGAATGTTAATTTGCGCCGCACTGGCTAATGGTCAGTCCAAAATTTCAAATATTACTTTTTCAAAGGATATTTATGCAACCATTAATGCACTAACAGCTATTGGAGCGGATATTAAAATAAATGAGGACAGTGCAACTGTTCTCGGTATAAATAATGTATCGGATATAGCGGAAATAGACTGCTGTGAAAGCGGTTCTACCTTAAGGTTTTTAATTCCGATAACTGCTGCATTGGGTATTAATTCTACATATACCGGTCAGGGACGGCTTCCTGAAAGACCTATCACTCCGTATTTACGTGAGCTTACAAAACATGGAATAAAATTTGAATATAATAATACAATGCCGTTTAATATGTTCGGTAAGCTTAAATGCGGTGAATTTAAACTCGAGGGTAATATTTCTTCACAATTTATTACCGGCATGCTTTTTGCACTTCCTTTACTGAATGGCGATTCCGAAATAATAATGACATCTGCTCTTGAATCAAAGCCTTATGCTGATATGACAATAAAATGTCTTAATACTTTCGGTATTGAAATTACTGAAACTGAAAAAGGTTATTTTATAAAAGGCAATCAGAAATATAAACCTAAAAACATTGTTGTTGAAGGAGATTATTCACAAGCGGCATTTTTTTATGTAGCGAATATTTTAGGAAACGATATAAATATAAATAATCTAAAAGAAAATAGTCTTCAGGGCGATAAGAAAATTGTTGAAATTACAAGGAATTTATGTTATAATGAAAACAATGAGCCAAACGGTTTTTCAATAAATGCAGCTGATATACCTGATTTAGTGCCAATTCTAGGCGTATTAGGTACTTTTTGTCAAGGGAAATCTTTAATTTACGGCGCTGAAAGACTTAAAATCAAAGAAAGCGACCGGCTTGAATCTACTTCAGCTGCACTTAATGCTCTCGGAGGCAATATTACAGCAGAAAATGACGGTTTATCAATATTACATTCAGTACTTAAAGGCGGCGTGGTCGACAGCTTCGGCGACCATAGAATTGCTATGTCAGCAGCTATTGCTGCTACTGTATGTTCTGAACCCGTTATTATAAAAAATGCTGACGCCGTAGAAAAATCTTATCCGGACTTTTTTAAAGATTATCAAAAATTAGGAGGAATAATTGATGTCATCACTTTGGAATAACCGTATTTCAATTTCAATTTTCGGGGAGTCGCACGGTCCGGCAATTGGAGTAGTAATGGATAATCTTCCTCCAGGAGAATATATAAACGTTGAAGAATTGGGACGTTTCATGGCTAGACGTGCGCCTAAAAAAGACGGTACAACTACAATGCGCAGTGAAAAGGATTTGCCGCAGATAATGTCCGGAATGTATAACGACAAAACTACCGGTACACCACTATGTGCATTTATACAAAATACTGATACAAGATCACAGGACTATTCAAATATTTCCAAGCTTGCAAGACCGGGTCATGCCGATTATACCGGCGCTGTAAGATATAAAGGTTTTAATGATGTAAGAGGCGGCGGACACTTTTCAGGCAGACTTACAGCTCCTTTAGTATTTGCAGGCGCAGTCTGCGCTCAGATACTTGAAAGAAGAGGTATTTATACCGGCGCTCATATTGCAGAAATTCACAATGTTAAAGATAAAGAATTTGATAGAACAAATGTCAGCAAAGACGATATTCTTGACATCAGATATAAAAAGTTTCCGGTAATCGACGATGCGCAGGGTGAAAAAATGTTTGACGATATTCAAAAAGCCCGTAAAGGCTGTGAATCGTTGGGAGGCATCATTGAATGTGCGTGTGTTAACGTTCCAGCAGGAATTGGTTCGCCTATATTTGATGGTTTGGAAAATACCTTGGCACAGCTAATATTCGGCATTCCGGCTGTAAAAGGTCTGGAATTCGGTGCAGGTTTTTTAACTGCAAAAATGGTGGGAAGTCAAAATAATGATGATTTCTATATTGATGAAAGAGGTCATGTTAAGACAAAAACAAACAATCATGGAGGAATTCTTGGCGGTATTTCATCAGGTATGCCTATTACTTTAAGAGTAGCTATTAAGCCTACGCCGTCTATTTCACAGCCTCAGGATACTATTGATTATGGCAATATGCACAATGACGTCTTGAATGTCAAAGGCAGACACGATCCTTGTATTGTACCTAGGGCTGTACCTTGTGTTGAAGCAGCCGTGAATATAGGTATATTATCTCATATGCTCGATTACCCGAATTTCGCATAAGGTGATTATTATGGAAAATTTTACAAGAATGTCTGAAGCCGCATCGCCTGAATTAAAAGATATTCAGACAGTGAAAATTCTTATATGCTATTTATTATATAGAATAAATAAGCCTATTGATTCTGAACAATTATATGACATAGCAGTTGGAACGGAAATTATAAATTACTTTTTTTATCAGGATGCCATAGATTATCTCATAAAAAATGATTCTATAAAGGTTAACAATGATAATAATATTAAATTATTTGAATTAACAGAAAAAGGCAGAAATTGTGCTAAAACTTTAAGAGGGTATGTACCTAAATCATATAGAGATAAAATCGTTCAAGCTGCTTTAAAATATTTTGCACGAATAAAATATGAAAATGAAGTCAAAATAGAGTATATAAAACTCGAAAAAGGATATTATGTTCATTGCCGTTGTCTTGACATTGGTGATGACTTGATGGATTTAAAGCTATTTGCACCGGATTTGAGCCAAGCTGAGTTGCTTGGAAAAAATATTATGATTAATCCAACCGGTTTTTATAGTAAAATATTAAACTTTGCTTTAAATAATGAAGAAGAAACTTTTGATCCAGATGATTTATAGAGTTAATGTTCACACATTAACTCTTTTTATTTAATAAACTATTCTTTAAAGAGCTTTTATATAAAAATATTCATAGAAAACAAAATACGTTCTCTATGAATACTTGATTAACTTTTATTCATTTACACTTTCTACCAAATTACTGATCCATATTCCCTTTTTTATTAAAATATAACCGATAAAAACTTTAATTATATCTGCTGACTGTACAATAGCATATACTGCAAAAATATGAAGATCTGTTAATTTGCAGAGAATCAAAGCAATCGGAAGAGTAACAGCCCATGAATATACACTGTCAAATAAAAAGGTAATAAGCGTTTTTCCTCCGGAGCGTAAGGTAAAATACAATGCATTTAAAAATCCCTGAATCGGGAAATACAGAGCAGTAATAATAATAAACCATTGACCATAATGTTTAATCTCATATGTAGTATCATAAAATTCCGGGAAAATTCCTGAAACAGAAATTAAGGTTACTGTGAGAATAATACAAATTGTTCCTGTAAACCACATAAGATGAAACGAATCTTTTTTGGCTTTTTCATATTGTGACGCGCCCAAAGTCTGACCGATCAGAATGCCTATAGCCGATCCTAATGCAACAAACACAACATTAAGCAAATTACATATTGCATTTGAAATATTCAATCCCGAAATAATTTCAAGACCGCGTGTAGAATAACACTGTGTTAATGCTGCAAGTCCTCCTGCCCATAAAAATTCGTTGAAAAATATGGGCAGTCCTTTTTTAATAATTTTAACAGTAAGCTCTTTCGGAACTAAAAATGTCCGGTATATTCCCTGTAAAAATTTATGCTTTTTTCTCCTTGCAAAAGACCATATTACAACTATACACATTTCCACAACTCTAGCCAAAACAGTAGCAAGAGCAGCGCCTTGAACTCCCAGTTTAGGCATTCCGAAATGACCGTAAATCAGCATATAATTAAATACAATATCTATAACTACAGACAAGACACCCGCAACCATCGGCTTAATACTGTCTCCTGTTTCACGTAAACTGCTTGCATAAATCTGAGTTACAGCAAACGGCAGCAAACCTCCCAGCATAATTGTTAGGTACTGCTTTGCATATTTCATAGTCATTACAGGATCTACAATATCACTTTCTCCATGTAAATACAATCCGATTAACGCTTCACCTTTAAAAATAAAAACAGATAATCCAATTAAAAGACAAAATCCGCATATCCATTGCTTAATACGGAAAGTATTTCTGACACCTTCTATATTATTTTGCCCATAAAACTGTGCTCCGTAAATTCCAGGTCCGGACAATCCTCCGAATATTGCCAAATTAAAAACAAAAATAAGCTGCCCCACAATAGAAACTGCTGTCATAGCTTCAGTACCTAAGCTTCCAACCATAACATTATCTATCAGACTTACCATATTTGTAATGCCGTTTTGAATCATCATGGGAACTGCAAGCTTTAATGCACGTTTATATATTGTTTTATTACTCATTAATAACCACTACATCCATTTTACAGCATAATTTATTGAGAAATTATTTTGCTCCATTTCTTTTTAACACAGATAAAAATGTTTTAAAAATAATTTTTATATCAAAAATAAAACTTCTTTTTCTGCAATAAAAAAGTTCCATTTTCTGTCGTTCAAAATTTTCGTAGCCAACATTATTTCTGGCATAAGCCTGCCAATATCCTGTCAGTCCCGGTTTTACCGAATTTAAAACTTGAATTTGAAACGGAGTATAATTTTCTTCAAGTTCGCTTGGTAAAACAGGTCTTGGTCCAACAATAGACATATCACCTTTCAATATACTAATTAGCTGAGGCAGTTCATCCAATGAACTTTTTCTTAAAAAAGAACCGACTTTGGTAACTCTCGGGTCATTGTCAAGCTTATATTCTTTTTTATAAAGAGCATATTCTTCAGGAGTCAACATATTTTCCAATGAATCAGCATTCATCTTCATACTTCTGAATTTATATATTTTAATTGTTTTACCAGACTTTCCTATTCTGTTCTGTGAATATAACACATCACCCTTATCACCAATTTTTATAATTATTGCCAAAATAAAAAAAACAGGACTAAGTACTATTAAAGCCAAGCCTGAAAACAGAATGTCAAACAATCTTTTAAAAAAATCGTAAACCGGCTTAGGTTTCACTCTTGTTCTGTTTATGTAAATAGTATTGGAAAGTTCTTTTCTTTCCTCAACTGCAATATTTACTCTCAAAATAATCTCCTCTCCCCCAAAAAATATATTTCTTAAAAAAATATGTTTAATAAAAGTTACAAAAATTCACTTTAAATAAATTATATAATATTAATTACATAATGTCAATAAACAAATGTCGAATAGTAAAAAAATGCTTGATTTTTCTACGAATTAAACAAAGGTATTATTGAATTATAAAAATATTACTGACAAAATGCAAATCTAATTTAGTAAAATATTCTTTTAATTATTTAATTATTTGCAGCATATAGATGTTTTTATTAGCCTTAAATAAGTTTTTTAGACTTTTTATCATTAAATAATTTTAGTGAAAAACTATATTTTTTTAAACAAATAATACCTTAAATCGATTTAAAAAAGAAAAAAAATAAAAAAACTTTATTTTTTTAGAAAAAATTTAAATTTCCTATTTACATATTTGAAATTTTAGTGTACAATAGAAATAAAGAATGATTCTTTACAATTCATAATTAAATATCGGGCAATGACGCTCATGCAGACTATGACATTTAAGTTTATGGTCTGTATGAGCTATTGTATTTTTTATTCAAATACAATATATAATATAAAAACTGATAATTATGAAAAATATCATTTGTATAAAGGAGCAGTGGCTATGGATAATTACAGAACTCAGGAGCCTTACGCAAAACACGGTCTTTATGATCCAAGATTTGAACATGAAAACTGCGGTATCGGTGCAGTTGTAAACATGAGCGGAAAAGCAGATCACAAAGTTGTTGACAACGCCCTTCGTATTGTTGAAACTCTGGAACACAGGGCCGGAAAAGATGCTGAAGGAAAAACCGGAGACGGTGTAGGAATTCTTCTTCAAATCTCACATAATTATTTCTCAAAAGCTGTAGTTAAAGATGGTATTTCCATCGGCGGAAAGCGTGAATACGGTATCGGAATGTTCTTTTTTCCCCAATCAAAAACAAAATGCCAAAAAGCAATGGAAACATTTGAAAAGGTTTTAAAAGAAGAAAATCTTGAATTACTGGGTTGGCGTAAAGTACCGGTTGATCCTTCGGTTCTGGGAACAAAAGCTCTTGAAAGCATGCCTAACATTATGCAGGCATTTATTAAAAAACCGGACAGCTGTGAAAAAGGTATTGCATTTGACCGTAAACTTTATATAGCCAGAATGGTTTTTGAAAAACGTGAAAAGGAAACATATGTTGTTTCATGTTCCAGCCGTACTATTGTATATAAAGGAATGTTTTTGGTAAATCAGCTCAGAATGTTCTATAAAGATCTTAACAGTCCGGATTACCGTTCTTCTATCGGTATTGTTCATTCGCGCTTCAGTACAAACACAAACCCAAGCTGGCAGCGTTCACATCCTAACCGTATGATGGTACATAACGGAGAAATCAATACAATAACAGGTAACGTTGACAAAATGCTCAGCCGTGAATCTATACTGAAAAGCGAATATATAAATGACAGAATGAAGGATATCGTTCCGATTCTTGATGTAAGCGGTTCCGACTCTGCACGTCTTGACAATACCCTTGAATTTATGAATATGGCAGGCGTAGATTTGCCGCTGGCTGTAATGGCTCTTATTCCGGAGCCTTGGCAGCATACAGAAATGATGAGCCGTGAAAAACGCGCTTTTTATCAGTATTATGCAACAATGATGGAACCATGGGACGGTCCTGCATCAATTATTTTCTCAGATGGCGATCTGCTCGGCGCAGTTCTTGACCGTAACGGTCTGCGTCCTTCAAGATATTATATTACTAATGATAAAAACGGTGACAAATATCTTATTCTTTCATCAGAAGTAGGAGCGCTTGATATTCCTGTTGAAACTATTGTGAAGAAAGAACGTCTTCATCCTGGAAAAATGCTTCTTGTTGATACTGTTAAAGGAGAACTTGTTGAAGATGAAAAAATCAAGGATTTTTATAGTAAGAGACAGCCTTACGGAGAATGGCTCGATCATAATCTTTATCCATTGAAAGAACTTAAAGTGCCGAATAAACGTCCATACAGAAATTCAGGCGAACAGCTAGAACGTTTACAGCGCTCATTCGGCTATACATATGAAAGCATTCACAGTGTTATGCTGCCTATGGCTTTAAACGGTACGGAACCTACTGCGGCAATGGGTGTAGATACTCCTGTCCCGGCGCTTTCAAAAAAGAATCCTCCCCTATTTGATTACTTCAAGCAGCTATTTGCACAGGTAACAAATCCGCCTATCGACTGTATACGTGAATCAGTTATTACAGATACTACAGTTTATCTGGGTGCATCGGGCAATATTCTTCAGGAAGAAGAAGATAACTGCTGTGTACTCAAGGTTAAAAACCCAGTATTGACAAATCTTGATCTGCTGAAAATCAGAAGCGCAAAAATTAACGGTCTGAAAACTGCGGATATTTCAATGCTTTATACTAAGGATACTTCACTTCATGACGCTATAGAAAATCTTTATGTTCAGGCAGATAAGGCTCACGAAAATGGTGCGGCTATTCTAATTCTGACAGACTGGGGTGTTGATCAGGATCATATTGCAATCCCATCCCTTTTGGCTGTTGCCGCACTGGAAACATATTTGGTAAAAACAAGAAAAAATACAGCTGTTTCAATTATTGTTGAAACAGGCGAACCTACAGAAGTTCATCACTTTGCTACCCTACTGGGATTCGGTGCCAGCGCTGTTAATCCGTATCTTGCGTTAGATACATTATATGATATGGTTTCTAACGGCTCTATTGACAAAGAATATACAGAAGCTTCAAATGCTTATGTAAAGGCAATTATAAGCGGTATTGTTAAGATCGCTTCTAAAATGGGAATATCAACAATTCAGTCATATCAGGGTTCTAAAATGTTTGAAGCGTTGGGTATAAGTAAAAGCGTTCGTGATGAATTCTTCCCCGATACTGTAAGCCGTGTCGGAGGTATTGATTTAGACGACATCAGCAAACGTGTCATTTCACTTCACGACGCCGCTTTTGATCCGTGCAATCTTACTGTTAACGAATCAATCGAAAGTGTAGGAAGTCATAAATCCAGAAGCGGTCAGGAAGAGCATATGTATAATCCACAGACAATTCATCTGCTGCAGCAGGCTGCATGGAAAGACGACTATGATCTTTATAAACAATATTCAGAATGCCTTAACGCTGAAGATAAAAATCTCACTCTCCGCAGTACTCTTGATTTTAAATATGATGACAACGGCGGAATTCCGATAGAAGAAGTAGAAAGCGTTGAAAGTATCATGCATCGTTTCAAAACAGGTGCAATGTCATATGGTTCAATTTCCAAAGAAGCGCATGAATGTATGGCTGTTGCTATGAACCGAATAGGCGGAAAATCCAACAGCGGTGAAGGCGGCGAGGATCTTGAACGTATTATAACAAGCGGAGGAGCAGTTGATAAATGCTCTGCTATAAAGCAGGTAGCGTCCGGACGCTTCGGAGTTACTTCAAAATATCTAACATCTGCCAAAGAAATCCAAATTAAAATGGCTCAGGGTGCAAAACCCGGTGAAGGCGGACACCTTCCTGCTAAAAAAGTATATCCTTGGATTGCTAAGACAAGACATTCAACTCCGGGAGTTGCTCTTATTTCGCCTCCGCCGCATCACGATATCTACTCTATCGAAGATCTGGCACAGCTTATTTATGACCTTAAAAATGCAAATAAAAAAGCCCGTATTTCAGTAAAACTTGTTTCTGAAGCCGGAGTAGGTACCATTGCAGCAGGCGTTGCCAAAGCCGGTGCTGGAGTTATTTTAGTTTCGGGTTATGACGGAGGTACAGGTGCTGCACCAAGCAGTTCTATACACAATGCCGGATTGCCATGGGAGCTTGGTCTTGCTGAAACACATAAAACTCTTATCATGAACGGACTGCGTTCAAAGGTCGTTATTGAAACAGACGGCAAAATGATGACCGGACGTGATGTTATAATCGCTGCGATGCTGGGCGCTGAGGAATACGGTTTTGCAACTGCTCCTCTGGTAACTATGGGCTGCGTTATGATGCGTGTCTGCAATCTTGATACATGCCCTGTAGGTGTTGCAACACAAAATCCTGAATTAAGAAAACGTTTTAAAGGTAAGCCTGAATATATTGTTAACTTTATGCGATTTATCGCACAGGAAATGCGTGAATATATGGCTAAACTCGGCGTTCATACAGTTGACGAGCTTATCGGTCGCTCAGATCTTCTGGTTCAGAAATCATTCCCTAAGGGACATCCGGCAAATAAAATTGATATGTCCGATATACTTGATAATTCTGATATGAACGATAAAAACAGTATACGGTTCTGTCCTGAAGATACATTTGATTTCAAGCTTGATGAAACAATTGATGAAAAAGTAATTATACCCGAAATGTCAGACGCACTTGCTGCAAAAGAGCCTAAAACTATCGAACTGAATGTCAGCAACCTTAACCGTACTCTAGGAACTCTGTTCGGCGCTGAGATCACAAGAAAATATTATAATACTCTTGAAGATGACACATATGTTATTAAATGTCATGGTTCGGGAGGTCAAAGCTTCGGAGCATTCATTCCAAAGGGTCTTACTCTTGAACTTGAAGGCGATAGCAACGATTATTTCGGAAAAGGACTTTCCGGCGGAAAGCTTATTGTATATTCTCCGGCAAAAGCCAAATACAAAGCAGATGAAAATATAATTATCGGTAATGTTGCACTTTTTGGTGCTACAAGCGGTAAAGCATTTATTGCCGGTGTAGCGGGAGAACGTTTCTGTGTAAGAAATTCCGGAGCTACAGTAGTAGTTGAAGGCGTCGGCGACCACGGCTGCGAATACATGACAGGCGGATGTGCTGTTATTCTCGGCAAAACAAGTAAAAATTTTGCCGCCGGAATGAGCGGAGGCATTGCTTATGTTCTTGACGAGGAAAGTGATCTTTATACAAAGCTTAACAAATCACTGGTAGGATTCAGTAAGGTAACGGTGTCGGAAGACATACAACAGCTGAAATCACTTATTGAAGAACACACATCGCTTACCGGTTCTGTCAGAGGAAAGGAAATACTTGATAATTTTGACGAATATCTTCCGAAATTTAAAAAGATCATTCCTCACGAATATGCAAGAATGCTTAAGAGTATTAATAAATTTGAGGCAGATGGCATGAGCCATGAAGAGGCAAAAATTGAAGCCTTCTATGCCAATATAAAATAAACAGGAGGGCGTAAAATGGGAAAAGCAACAGGATTTCTTGATTACGACAGAAAAGAAAATGCCGGACAGGAGCCTCTGGAACGTATAAAAACTTACCGTGAATTTCATACGCCGATGGAAATGAATGAACGCAAAAAACAAGCGGCACGATGCATGGACTGCGGCGTTCCATTCTGCCAGTACGGAAAACCGATCGGCGGAATGGTATCAGGATGTCCGCTTAATAATCTTTGTCCGGAATGGAACGATCTGCTTTATACAGGCGATATGGACGGCGCTGTTAAACGACTTACCCTTACTAACAGTTTTCCGGAATTCACATCAAGAGTCTGCCCGGCTCTGTGTGAAAAAGCTTGTACATGCGGACTTCATGACGATCCGGTTACGGTAAAAGACAATGAATACGCAATTATAGAATACGCTTTTGAACACGGATTGATGAAACCACATATTCCGAATGTTCGTACAGATAAAAAAATTGCGGTTATCGGTTCCGGTCCTGCCGGACTCGCAGCTGCTCAGCGTTTAAATAAGCGTGGGCATACAGTAACGGTATTTGAGCGTGAGGATCGTGCAGGCGGTCTTCTTATGTACGGAATTCCAAACATGAAGCTTGAAAAAACGGTTATTGAACGCCGTATAAAGCTAATGGAAGAAGAAGGAGTTATTTTCCGTACAGGAATAAATGTAGGCAAAGATGTTTCAGCTAAAGAAATTATGAAGTCATTTGACGCAGTAATTCTTTGCTGCGGCGCTTCAAATCCAAGAAATATTCAAGCTCCCGGAAGAGATTCAAACGGTATATATTACGCACTTGATTTTCTGAAAGCAACAACTAAGAGTCTTATTAATTCTAATCTCTCGGACGGTTACTATATTAGTGCTAAATATAAAAATGTTATTGTAATCGGTGGCGGCGATACCGGCAACGATTGCGTCGGTACAGCTATCAGACATGGCTGCAAGTCTGTTATACAACTTGAAATGATGCCTAAGCTTCCGGATAATCGTGCAGACGATAATCCTTGGCCGGAATGGCCTAAAGTCTGCAAAACTGATTACGGTCAGGAAGAAGCAATTGCAGTATTCGGAAGAGACCCCAGAATTTATCAGACAACAGTTAAACGATTTATCCAGGACGGAACAGGTCATGTACGCTCTATTGAAACAATAAAGCTTCAACCGGTAAAAGATAAAGTCACAGGCAGAATTCGTATGGAAGAAATTTCCGGAAGCGAACAGATTCTTCCGGCAGACCTTGTTTTGATTGCAGCAGGATTTTTAGGCTCTGAATCATATGTTACCGATGCATTCGGCGTTAAGCTAGACAACCGTACCAACGTCGCAACAGATTCATTAGATAAATATCAGACAAACGTAGAAAAAATATTTACGGCAGGCGATATGCACAGAGGTCAATCGTTGGTCGTATGGGCAATACGTGAAGGACGGGAAGCTGCAAAAGCAGTGGATAATTATCTTATGGGATACAGTAATCTAAGATAATTTTTAATATTATATAAACACCATGGCGGAATAAATTCCGTTATGGTGTTTTTTGTAATTAAATCAATTGAATTTTTTAATTTTCAAACAAAGTATATTTATTTACAATGAAGGATAAAATAATTTTAACTATTCCATATTTTTTCTAAACGGTATTATGAAAGGATGATTCATTATGAATTTAAATGAAATAATGAAATTAAAATACAATAAATCTGTTTCTGATTGTACAAATAAGGAAATCTATTATGCTTTGCTTGAAACTGTACAGAATATGTCAGAAAAAAAACTTTTTAAAAAAAGTGAAAAGAAAAAACTATACTATATTTCTGCTGAATTTCTTATAGGTAAATTACTGTCAAATAATTTAATCAATCTTGGAATTTACGACGAAGTTAAACAACAGTTAGAATCTAATGGTAAAAATATAATTGATATTGAAGAAATTGAACCGGAGCCGTCGCTTGGAAACGGAGGTTTAGGCAGACTGGCAGCATGCTTTCTGGACTCTATTGCCACACTTGGATTAAACGGTGATGGAATAGGTATTAATTATCATTATGGGTTATTCCGACAGAAATTTGAAAATAATTTACAATCTGAATATCCTAATAACTGGATTGAAGAAAAAAGCTGGCTTACCAAAACCGATATATGTTATACAATTAATTTTAAAGATTTATCAGTTAAATCACGGCTTTATGATATAAATATAACCGGTTATAATAATCGAACAAATAAACTTCATCTTTTTGATATTGAAAGTATTGATGAATCCACTGTAGAAAACGGTATTAATTTTAATAAAAAGGATATAGAAAAAAATCTTACTTTATTTCTTTATCCTGATGACAGTGATGAATCAGGCAGACTTCTGCGTATTTATCAGCAGTATTTTATGGTCAGCAGCGGTGCAAGATTAATACTTGATGAATGCCGACAAAGAGGAAGTAATTTATATGATCTGCCCGATTATGCTGTAATACAGATAAATGATACACATCCTACGATGGTAATACCGGAGCTTATCAGACTTCTGACAGAGTACGGAATAGAAATGAATAAAGCCATAGATATTGTAAGCAGGACCTGTGCATATACCAATCACACTATTCTTGCTGAAGCATTAGAAAAATGGCCGATAGAATATCTGGAAAAGGTCGTGCCTCAGCTTGTACCGATTATTGAAATTCTGGATAATAAAGTAAGAAGAAAATATGAAAACGACAAGGTTTATATAATAGATAAAAACGATAATGTTCACATGGCTCACATCGATATTCATTACACTTTCAGTGTAAACGGAGTAGCTTCTCTTCATACAGACATTTTAAAAGAAAATGAACTTAACCATTTTTACAATATTTATCCCGATAAATTCAATAACAAAACAAACGGCATTACATTCCGCAGATGGCTGCTGCACTGCAATCCAGAGCTCTCTGAATTTATAACATCGCTTATAGGAAACGGTTACAAAAACGACGCATCTGAATTAAATAAACTTAAAGAATTTGCAAATAATGAAAATGTTCTGAATAAACTACTTGAAATCAAACATAACAATAAAAAGAAGCTTAAAAATTATATACTGAAAAATCATAATATTGAAATAAATGAAAATACTATTTTTGATATACAAATAAAAAGACTTCATGAATATAAACGTCAGCAAATGAACGCACTGTATGTTATTCACAAATATCTTGAAATAAAAAAAGGCGTCAAACCTGATACACCGATAACAATTATTTTTGGGGCAAAAGCTGCTCCCGCATATGTTATAGCAAAAGACATTATTCACCTTATTTTATGTCTTCAACAGTTGATAAATAATGATAATCAGGTTAGTCCTTTTCTTAAAGTTATCATGGTAGAAAATTATAATGTAACAAATGCTGAGCATCTGATTCCTGCATGTGATATATCAGAACAAATTTCATTAGCGTCAAAGGAAGCAAGCGGTACTGGAAATATGAAATTTATGCTTAACGGCGCTGTAACACTAGGAACTGAGGACGGAGCAAACGTTGAGATACACCAGCTGGTAGGAGATGAAAATATTTATATTTTCGGTGATTCCAGTGAAACAGTTGTAAATCGTTATAAACAAGGAAATTATAATCCAAAGGATTATTACCTAAAAGATAAAAATATAAAAGAAGCTGTGGATTTTATTACAGGAAAAGAATTGCTTTCAATTGGAATCAAAGAAAATCTTGAACGTCTTAAAAATGAACTTTTAAATAAAGATTGGTTTATGACATTTCCGGATTTTAAAGACTATGTCGAAACCAAAGAACGTGCATTTAAAGATTATAGCAATCGAATTGAATGGGCAAAGAAAATGCTTGTCAATATAAGTAATGCAGGCTACTTTTCATCTGACAGAACAATATCAGAATATAATAATGACATCTGGAAACTAAATAAATAATAGGCTAATAATTATAAAGGAGGATATAATTTGGATAATAAAAACGTTAAATCAGTTTTTGCTCCAATTAACGGCAAGGTTATTTCACTTGACGAAGTACCGGATCCTGTTTTTTCTGACAGAGTTCTTGGAGAAGGCTGTGCCATTATACCTGAAGACGGAAAAATTTACAGTCCTGTAAACGGTAAGATTTCTTCTATTGCAGATACACGCCATGCCTATGGTATTGAATCTGACGACGGACTGGAAATACTCATACATTTCGGTCTTGAAACAGTATCGCTAAAGGGACAGGGATTTACCTCTCATGTTAAAGTTGGGGATAACGTAAAAGTGGGAGATCTAATTGCAGAAGCTGATATAAAATTACTAAAACAGCATAACATCAATCTAATTACACCTGTTTTAATATGCGACGGTATTGAAAATAAAATTATGACAGTAAATGAAGGAATGGTAAAAGCAGGAAAGATTGCTGTCCTAACTGTAGAAGACGCAGAAATTGAAGAACCCGAACAAAACAGCTCTTCAAATGAAAACACAGATATTAAAAGCAAAAAGAAAAAACATTCACTTAACTTTGACTTTCTGCAAAAGCTCGGAAAGGTTCTGATGGTTGTAATTGCAGTAATGCCGGCAGCCGGACTTATGATAAGTCTCGGCAAGCTTATTGCAATGGCAGGCGGAGATATACAGCTTGTTATGACGATCGGAAATATTATGGAGAATATCGGTTGGGCAATAATCAATAATCTTCATATACTTTTTGCCATAGCAATAGGCGGTTCATGGGCGAAGGAAAAAGCCGGAGGAGCATTTGCCGCTGTAATAGCCTTTATTTTAATTAACAGTATTACCGGTGCAATTTTCGGAGTTACAAACGACATGCTAAACGATCCTAACGCAGTAACTCATACACTTTTCGGACAGGAAATAGAAGTAAACGGTTATTTTACGTCCGTTCTGGGCGCTCCTGCACTTAATATGGGCGTTTTTGTCGGTATTATATCAGGATTCGTAGGCGGAATTATTTATAATAAATATTATAATTTCCGTAAACTTCCAGATGCTCTGTCATTTTTTAACGGAAAGAGATTCGTACCTCTTGTAGTAATTTTATGGTCTGTGATTATTTCACTTATATTGGCAGTCGTATGGCCTGTTGTACAGCTGGGTATAAATTCTTTCGGAATGTGGATTGCAAATTCTTCATCGTCCTCCCCTGTTCTGGCGCCGTTTATATACGGTACCCTTGAACGTTTGCTTCTTCCCTTCGGACTTCACCACATGCTTACAATTCCAATGAACTATACTTCTTTCGGCGGAACTTATATGATTCAAACAGGAGCAAATATCGGTTCAGAAGTATTTGGTCAGGATCCTCTATGGCTCGCATGGGTAACAGATCTTATCAATTTTAAAAACCAAGGGGATATGGATTCTTACAATAATCTTCTTGAATCAGTTACTCCGGCACGTTTTAAGGTAGGTCAAATGATCGGCGCTACCGGACTTCTTCTTGGAGTTGCTTTGGCAATGTTCCGCAGAGTAGACAAGGATAAAAGAAAAAAATACCGTTCAATGTTCGTTTCAACAGCCCTTGCAGTATTTCTGACAGGCGTAACTGAACCAATTGAATTTATGTTTATGTTCTGCGCCATTCCTCTTTATATTGTTTATGCGATATTGCAGGGCTGTGCATTTGCGTTAGCAGGAATTTTCGATTTGCGACTTCATTCATTTGGAAATCTTGAATTGATTACCCGTATACCAATGTCGCTGAAAGCAGGACTTGGCGGTGACATAATTAATTTTATTATAGCTGTTATAGTATTCTTTGCAGTGGGATATTTTGTAGCTTACTATATGATAGGAAAATTTAAATTCGCAACTCCGGGACGTCTTGGAAATTACAGTGATAATAATGATGATATGGCAATTTCAATCTCAGATTCTAAAAATACCGGTAAGTCGGACGGTCAGCCGGAACGCATAATAGCATTACTGGGCGGACGGGACAACATTGTTTTTGTTGATTCATGTATGACACGGCTTCGTGTAACTGTTAAGAATCCTGATATAGTTGCAGACGCTGAAGCATGGAAGTCAGAAGGCGCTTTAGGATTGCTTAAAAAGGATACAGGAATACAAGCGGTTTACGGTCCGAAAGCAGATGTATTAAAGTCAGATATCAATGATATTCTTTAATGAACAGAGGTGTTAATAATTAAACTTCTTACGCTTAACACACACAGTCTTATTGAAAACAACTATAAAACAAAGCTTAAAATATTTACTGATGCCATTTTACAGGAAAAACCGGATATTATAGCATTACAGGAAGTCAATCAGACAATAAACTGTACTCCTGTTCCGGAAAATGAACTGACAGGTTTTTATCCCTGTCAGTCATCTGTCCGGATTACTAAAGACAATCATGCATATCATATAATAAAAATTCTTAATGAAAAAAATATTAATTATTACTGGACATGGCTGCCGCTGAAAAATGGTTATGGCAAGTTTGATGAAGGTCTGGCAGTTTTAAGTCTAAAACCTATTTTAAAAACCGATACTTTTTTAATAAGCAATAACGATGATTACGAAAACTGGAAAACCAGAAAAGTTCTTGGTATTCTTACTGATGACAAGAAAGAAGAATGGTTTTACAGCGTTCATATGGGCTGGTGGAATGATAATGAAGATCCTTTTGAACGTCAATGGAAAAAACTCAATGATCATTTATGCAAACTTAAAAACATATGGATCATGGGTGATTTTAACAGTCCGGCAGAAGTCAGAAACGAAGGATATGACTTAATTAACGCTTCCGGTTGGTATGATTGTTATAATCTTGCAAAAGAAAAAGATAATGGATTTACAGTTGAAAAGGTTATTGATGGCTGGAAAGACAAATTAAAAGAAAAAACTAATATAAGAATAGATCATATATGGTGTAGACATAAAATACCAGTAAAAAGCTCTAACGTTATTTTTAACGGTAAAAACAGACCTGTAGTTTCAGACCATTACGGTGTGATTATTTCAATTTAACAGGAGGAAATTTATGAACAGAAGTTCCGGAATATTACTGCATATTTCAAGTTTGCCATCAAAATACGGTATAGGCTGTTTTTCTGAAGCCGCCTATAATTTTGCAGATTGGCTCAACGACGCCGGACAGTCTTACTGGCAGATACTTCCCCTTGGTCCCACAAGCTATGGGGATTCTCCTTATCAGTCATTCTCTTCTTTTGCCGGAAATCCTTATTTTATAAATCTTGAAGAATTTATTGATATAGGTTATCTGACTAAGGAAGAATGCAATGAAATTAATTTCGGTGAAAATATTAGCAGTATCGATTATGGTAGTCTTTACAAAAATCGTTATACTCTTTTAAATAAAGCATACAAAAGAAGCGATATCAGCAAGGATTCCAAATTTCAATCCTTTGTTAATCAAAACAGTTATTGGCTTGATGACTATGCATTATTTATGGCAGTAAAAAATAAATTTAACGGTTCTCCGTGGACAGAATGGAATGAAGATATAAAATTGCGGACTTCCGAAGCAATCGAAAGATATAGCTATGAATTAAGCGAAGAAATTGAATTTCAGAAATTTATGCAATTTCATTTTTATTTACAATGGAACAAACTGAAAACTTATGTTAACAGTAAAGGCATTAAAATTATAGGCGATATTCCAATTTACGTTGCATTTGACAGCGCCGATGCATGGGCAAATCCACAGCTTTTTCAATTTGATGAAAATAATACACCAATTGCTGTTGCAGGATGTCCTCCGGACGGTTTTTCCGCAACAGGTCAGCTTTGGGGCAATCCATTGTATAAATGGGATTATCATAAAAAAACAGATTATAAATGGTGGATTTCCAGGCTTTCACATTGCTTTAATTTATATGATGTATTACGAATTGATCATTTCAGGGGTTTTGACGAATATTATTCCATACCATACGGCGCTGATAACGCTATAAATGGTCATTGGGAAAAAGGTCCTGGAATGGATATATTTAAAGCAATAAAAAAAGTACTGGGTGAAAAAGATTTTATTGCTGAAGATCTGGGATATATGACAGATTCTGTACGCCAATTGGTAAAGGAAAGCGGTTTTCCGGGCATGAAAGTTCTGGAATTTGCTTTTGATTCAAGGGATACCGGATGCAGAAACGATTATCTTCCTCACAATTACAGTGAAAACTGTATTGCATATACAGGAACTCACGATAATCAAACAATCACCTCATGGTTTGATACAATTTCAGAAGAAGAACAAAACCTAGCAAGGGAATATCTATGTGATTACAATACGCCTACAAGTGAATTATATACATCATTTATCTGCTTGATTATGAGAAGCAACGCAAAATTATGTATTATCCCCATGCAAGACTATCTTGGCTATGATGATTCATGCAGAATGAATGAACCGTCCACTTTGGGCAAAAACTGGAAGTGGAGACTAAAAAATGAAGATCTTTCCGATAGTCTTAAACAAACAATATATAGAATAGCAGAACTCTATGGAAGATTAAAATAAAAAAACAGAGTAAAATAAGCGATAAAGGCTTTTTTACTCTGTTTAATAATAATTTTTAACCTGATTTCCTTTTAATGAGTCTTATATCCGTTCCGACAAATTCCATACTTTCATATACTGTAAACAATCTGGAAAATATTCTTTCACCGTACTTTTCAAGTATTTCTTCATGGTATAAATTAGTACTGATTATAGTTGGAAGTCCTCTGTTTAATCTTGTATTAATTATATTATATATAACTGATACATAAAACGATTTTTCAAATTCAGTTCCAAAATCATCTAATATTAATAGATCAGCCGTTAATAATACACTAAGCGTATCCTTACCGCTAATATCCCTTCCAAAATGCTCTTTTTCTATCTGATTTAAGTAATTCATTGCCGAATCATAAAGAACATTATATCCTTTTTTTAAAACTTCATTGGCTATTGATAATGATAAATGTGTTTTACCTAAGCCCGTTTTACCAAACATTAATATATTACTGCTTGACAAACTAAAATTATCAGCATATTTTTTACAGTAATTATATATTTTACTCATTATATTGCGATATTTCGCAGTGCTCTCCGGATTATTTCCCCGATAATAATTTAAATCAAACGAATTAAAACTGCATAAATTAATTTGTGAATTTTTATTCATTTCGTTTGCTGTTATTTTGGCTATCAGTTTTTGTAAACATTCACATTTTTCATTATTAATAAATCCTGTATCAAAACACTTTTCACACGTATATTTTATTTGCAGATAATCTTCCGGATAACCATGAATAGTAAGAAGATTTTTTATTATTTTCTGAGCCTGTATATTTTTTTCTTTTAAATCTTCCATTTTTTCACTTATATTTTGACCGCTTTTAATAATATTCAGTAAATTCATACTTGTTTTAGCCAATTGATTATTGATTTCACTTATTTCCGGTATTTTTTTATTAATTTCTTCAAAATGCATATTATTTTCAGCACGGGCTATATTTCGTCTGTTCTTTATTTCACTTATAGCTTTATTCAAAATAATTACATCAATCATATTATTCTCCAAAATTATTAGTCAAAGATTTAATTTCATTAATATCAAACGAATAACTTTTTTTCTCTGTTTCAGGATTACTGTTTCTTTTGATATTAGCACTATCTATCTGTGATTTTGTCAGCAAACCGTTTTCATACCAATTTTCCAATATTTTGTTTATATAAGGAAAATTAAGCTTATCAATTGACTCTATTGTTTTTTCATATGCATATTCTATCAGTTCAATATTATAATTTTTTTCTTTCCATGTATTTATATATTCCTGCTGCTTAGAAGTTGGCTTGCGGTTCATACCGAATATTTTCATAATTTTTCGATTAAATCCGGAATATTCCTCCAATCGCTTAATTTCATCCTGAGCTGTTTCCAGATTATTAATTTCCCGATCAGACCAATCAGCAGCTATAGTTTCAATGTACCTAATATTTCCCTTTTCAATGGAAATACAATAAGCCGTAAGCATCAAAATAACATCAGTACTAAGACCTAAGTAATCATGAATCCAAATAAAAATACTCTGTTCTGTATGAGTAAGAGGTCTTCCGAATGCCTCTTCAGACATTAAAAATAAACATTTTATTTCCTCGGAATTTTCTATTCTTTCAGCAATGTCGGAAGGATTAATATTATAATTATGTCTTTTCTGTTTATGTATTTCTGGTTTAGTTTCTTCCTTAACAACACTCTGTTTTTTTTCAAGTTCAATAGCAAAGGCATCGCTTTTTTTTACGAATACATTTGCATTTTCCCAAAACACAAAAGCCTCTTCCACTTGATTTTCTGAAATATTCAATGCGTCAGATATATTTTTGCATGAAAGCGCCTGTTCATTATTTCGGAGCATATAAAGCAGTACTTTTATACTCGCCTCATTGGCAAGCTTTATATAATTATCAACAACAGATATCGGAACGGCAAAAACCGAACCAAAATTACCCGCATTTAAAAAATATTCCATATAAATCTCCTGATTAAATATTACGGGCTTTATTTAATTCTTCTTCAGCGCTTTTTAATATTAATTCGCTTGGATTTTCTCCGCCCATAATTCGTGCAATTTCTTTTATTCTTCCATTAAAATCTAATTCTATTACATTTGTAATAGTTTTATTTTCGACAGTATTTTTTTCAATAAGTAAATGATTATCCGCCATAACTGCCAACTGTGACAAATGAGTAACACAAATTACCTGCCTGTCTTTACTGATTTGTTTCATTTTTATACCAATTTTCTGAGCTGCTTTTCCGCTTACTCCGGTATCAATTTCATCAAATACCATTGTGGCAACAGAATCTCTGTCTGCAATAACGCTTTTAAGTGCAAGCATAATTCTCGACAATTCACCGCCCGACGCTATTTTGGCAATAGGCTTAGGTTTTTCTCCTTTATTGGCAGATATAAGAAACTCTATACTATCCATACCATTTATAGTAAGTTTACCTATATCATGCTTTACCTCAATAACAACATTAGGCATATCAAGAAAACGAAGTTCTTCAGTTACTCTTCTGACAAACAACTCAGATATATTTTTTCTATGTTCAGATATTTTTTTAGCTTTATCAGTAACCTGATGCAGCAGTTTTTTTTTCTCTTCTGTTATTTTTTTCAAATCTTCATCAGAAAATTCCATTTCAGATAATTCTTTTCTTCCCTCATTATACAGCCTTATCAGTCCGGAATAATCACAACCGTATTTTTTCTGTAAATTATTAAGAGAATTATATTTTGAAACTACATATTCTGCTCTTTCGCTATCTATTTCAAAAGAGTCTGCAATACTGTAAATTTCATCAGATATATCCTGAAGTTCAATTTTCAATGTAGATAATCTTTCAAAAAGCTGTGAAAATTCATTGGAATATTCAGCAATTCCAGATAATTCGTTTTCACATTTTGACAGCATATCAATCGTATTATTTTCATTTTCATCACTAAGTATAACATTTATTACTTGAAGGGATTTAAAAATTCTGTCAGTATTCTGAATTTGTCTGAATTCATTTTCCAATTCAATATATTCTTCTTCAGTTATATCAACTTCTTTTAAATCATCAATTCTGCTTTTAAGTAATATAATACGATCTCGCTTTTCAACTCTTGATCTTTTAGATTTTTCCAGCTGCTTTGCCAATGACTGAAGTTTTTTAAAATCATTTTTATAATCAGCTATTAATTGTTCTGTATCTCCGAAACTGTCCAGTACATTAATATGTTTTTCCGGTGATAAAAGTATCTGATTATCATGCTGACCGTGTATAGTAATAAGTAATTCGCCGATTTCTCTGAGCATTGCAATTGATGCAGTTCTTGAATTTATACGCGCATTGCTTCCTCCGTCAGAATTAATTTCCCTTGTAACAGTTATTTCATCATTATCATAAGATATACCCAGTTCATCAAGCAGCGTCTTTACCTCTTCGCTGAGATCAGAAAATAACGCTGTAATTATCGCTTTCTTGCATCCGGTTCTCACTATATCTTTGGTCACACGCTGACCTAAAACTGCATTAATACCATTTATAAGTATAGATTTTCCGGCGCCGGTTTCACCTGTAAAACAGTTAAAATTATTTGAAAAAGGGATAACTGCTTTTTCAATTACTGCAAGATTTTCAATATAAAGTTCCTTAAGCATTTTTACCCCCAGATAAGTTTTTTAAATGATTTTACCAAATTATCCGCATCAGATTCAGTTTTCATTAAAACAAAAATCGTATCGTCTCCGGCAATTGTACCGACAATATTTTCATACTTCATAGAATCAAGCGCCGCACACGCAGCCTGTGCCATACCGTTATGGCACTTAATTACAACAGTATTTACAGCATAATCTATATCTGTTACCGTATCAATAAAAATATTTTGTTTTGGAATATCAGCGGCTGGTATTTCATATCTGTAAACACCGTTTTTTCCGGATTTTTTTACAAGCTTCAATTCCTTAATATCTCGTGAAACCGTTGCCTGTGTGACATTAAAACCATACTGTGAAAGCAGACTTTGAAGCATTTCCTGCGTTTCTACATCGTGCATTTTTACAATATCCAGAATTTTACATTGTCTTTTGTTTTTCATAAATGTTATTTCTCTGAAATACTCAGAGCCTCCTTTCACTTTTATTTGATTGGATACATTAATTTTTTATTCAGTGAATTATAAAAAGTGTTTTCTTTCATATCAATAATTTTAATTTTATGCTTTGAACATGAGATCTCAACGCATGAATTTACTGATAATTTAATAGGTTCTCCTCCGTCGACGCTAACAAATATATCAGGATTAGATTCAAGTGTATTTTGAAATTTTATTTTTTTATCAGGTGAAAATATCATCGGTCTGGTAAATAGAGAATGGGGACATATCAATGTCATTTCAATACATTCCATTTCAGGTTCAATAATAGGACCTCCGGCAGAAAGAGAGTAAGCGGTCGATCCCGTAGGAGTACTGAAAACAACACCGTCTGCTCTGTACGACCCGATAATATTACCGTCAGCATAAATATTAAAATCACATATTTTTGAATATGCAGCGGAAACAGACACGTCATTCAATGCTTCCAATTCATAAATACTTCCATTGCTGTCAATACGCACATTTATCATCATTCTTTCACTGACATTATATTTACCGGATTTTATATTTGCAATCTGATCCAGCTGACCGGATTCAAGTGCAGACATAAATCCAAGTCTTCCCGTATTTATCCCCAAAAGTTTGGTATTTGTCTCCACTATATGTTTGGCACATTTTAATATAGTACCGTCCCCTCCTATAGCCATTGCAAAATCAGCTTCACGTACAAATTCATCAAATAAACCGTATTTTACAAAAGCTTTATCTTCAAATTCATTTATAAAAGTATTATCTACATAAACTTCAATATCACAATCATTTAGAATGTCACATAAATTTCTTGCGCATTCCAAAGCATTTTTTTTCTGAAAATTAGGAAATATAGCCGCTTTCATGCTTTTCCTCCGGTTTTTAATTTATCAAACGCATTTTTAACCAAATTATGTATATCAATTAAACTGCATGCAGAACCTTTTTTCAAAAACATCAAATATTCAATATTACCTTTACTTCCGGTGACCGGAGAATAATCCAAATCAATTATTTCAAAACCAAGTTTTTCTGAAAAATTTATAATATCATATAATATATTTTCATGAATTTTAAGAGATTTAACAATACCGTTTTTTCCAATATTAGGCTTTCCCGCTTCAAACTGCGGCTTGATCAATACCACCATTTTACCGCTGTTATCAAGTATTTCATATGCTTTGGGAAGTATTAGCTTTAATGATATAAACGATACGTCAACAGAAATAAAATTAATTTTTTTCCCGATATCCTCAGGTAGTATATTGCGTATGTCTGTTTTTTCCATATTACAGACCCGTTTGTTTTCTTTAAGACTTTCAGCAAGCTGGTCTGAACCAACATCAACGGCATATACATAATCTGCTCCGTTTTTAAGCATACAATCAGTAAAACCTCCTGTTGACGCACCAATATCCATACAAACCATATTATCAAATCTTATATTATGTTTTTTTATTACTTTTTCCAGCTTAAGTCCGCCTCTGCCAACATATGGAAGTACATCACCTGCTATTTCAATAGAAAAGTTTTCATCAACATTAAAGGAAGGTTTCGTACATACAACACCGTCAACCTTAATCAATCCGTTTACAACGGCGTTTTTTGCTTTTTGCCTGCTTGAAAAAAGCTTTCTTGCAGTAAGCTCTGTATCAAGTCTCATTTATATCATTCTCCAGAATATTTTTTATATAAACAACCATAGAATCGCAGTCGAGTCCTATTCTTTCAAGTATACTTTTTATAGTCGCCTGTTTTACAAATCCTTTTACACCTTTTGAATAATAATTACCCGAAAAATTTTTAAGTAACAGTTCATTACCAAAAATCTGCGATATTCCTCCGCTGACGCTGCTTTCCTCAAAAAATATAATTTTTTTATATTTTAATGATTTTTGTATAATATAATTTTCCAGCGGAAAAATTTTAGTCAATTTTAAAATATCACATTTAACGTTTTCATTGTTTAAAAGTACATAAGCTTTATAAAGCTCATCATAAATTCTTCCATAGGAAACAAGCAATAAATCAGAACAGTGATTTTCAGTAAACGTATAAGAGGTATTAAGATCTGATTTATTAAAGCTTGTACAATCATTACCCTTGGGATAACGCACACAAGCCAGTCCCTGACATTTGTATATCGCTTCATTCAAACACATTTTTAATTCTTCATAACAGGCAGGAGAATATATTTCAGCATTTGGTATAGCAGTCAGTAATGGAATATCATATAATCCCTGATGAGTTTCTCCGTCCTCACCGACTATTCCTGCCCTGTCAATACCTAAAACAATATGATTTTTTCCTATAGTTACATCATGTATAAGCTGATCAATAGCTCTTTGCAGAAAAGAAGAATATACGGCAAATACCGGAATTTTTCCCATTGAAGCCAATCCGGCTGAGAAAGTAACAGCATGCTGTTCAGCAATACCGACATCAAAAAATCTATCTTTCAGCTGATTAGAAAAATACTGAAGTCCTGTACCGTATTTCATTGCAGCAGTGACTGCACAAATTTTTTGATCTTTTAAAGCCAGCTTCAATAATTCTCTTCCGAAAACAGTAGAATAACAATCGTCAGACGATACTTCAGGATTGCCTGTCATTATATCAAATTTAGATATTCCATGAAATTCTCCAGGATTTTTTTCAGCCGGTGCATATCCCTTGCCTTTAACGGTATTTACATGAACAACAACTGGTTTGTGATAACTTTTGGCAGTATATAGAACTTCTTCAAGATCCTCCAAATTATGTCCGTCAACCGGTCCCAAATAAATAAATCCCAAGTCCTCAAATATCGTTGTGTTATTGCTTTTGCGGTAAACGGTATTTTTAACTGTATCTTTTGAAGTTTTAAGCACCTTTACAATTGGTTTTCCTACAACAGGAGTATTTGTAAGGACTTTTTCAACTGCTCGTTTAGTCTTAAGATAACCCCGTTTATTTCTTATACTAAGCAGATATTTTGCAAGTGCACCGACATTTTTAGAAATAGACATATCATTATGATTAAGAATAATGATTAAATTAGTATTGGATTTACCCGCATTATTAAGTCCTTCATAAATCAGACCGCCGGTCAAAGCACCGTCGCCTGTTACAGCTACAGCATAGTTTTCACTTGCGTCTATTTTCATAGCCTGCGCTATACCGTAAGCTGCAGATACCGACGTACTGCTGTGACCGCTTATAAAAGCGTCATGCAAAGATTCTTCAGGTTTGGTAAATCCGGAAATACCGTCTTCCTTTCTTATTGTAGAAAATCTGTCAAGACGTCCTGTAAGAAGCTTATGAGTATAAGACTGATGTCCAACATCCCAGACAATTTTATCCTCCGGAGAATTAAACACCCTGTGAATTGCCATGGTCAACTCTACTGCTCCCAGGTTGGAAGCAAGATGTCCTCCGTTCTTAGATACGGTATCAATCAAAATCTGTCTTATTTCACGGCATAATTCCTTGCATTGATTTATGTCAAGCTTTTTTAGATCCTCCGGAAGATCCAGAGCATTTAAAGCCACATTATTTATTTCAGTATTATTATTCATATCCGTAATACAGGGACAATTATACCTATCGCTATTCCCAAAACAGCGCCGCATAATACCTCCAGCGGAGTATGTCCCAATAACTCCTTTAATTCATTTCCTGAAATTTTATTATTAAAGTCCTCATTGAGAACTTTATTATTTTTTAGTTCTTTTCGTATAATGTTCAGCTCCTTTGCCTGAACACCGGCATGATATCTGACATTCATTGCGTCATACATAACAATTACCGACATTATAACCATAACCCCGAAAATAGCCGAATCTGGTCCGTATAATCTGCAAACAACAGTTGCGGCGGCACAAACTGTAGATGAATGAGAACTAGGCATACCTCCTGAACCAAAAATCCGTTCCATATCAAACCTTCTGAATTTAATCAGATTCAGCAGTACCTTGATAAACTGTGCCATAAACCAAGCAACAGCCCCGCCTATCAATACCGGGTTATAAAACACCAGAAATCACACCCTTATAAGATTTGTTAATAATTTCTGTCCAGAAGATATTTCGTCAGTTCTATAAGAAATTCATTATTGTCAAATCTGCCAAGTATTTTCATTGCTTTATCAGTAAGCTTTACCGCTTCTTCCCTCGCATTCTCAATACCGTATAATGTAACAAAGGTTGTCTTATTTTCTTCCGCATCGCTACCTATCGGCTTTCCCAAAGCTGCCTCGTCACCAGTTACGTCAAGAATATCGTCTATTATCTGAAAAGCAAGTCCCAGACAATGTGCGTATTCCTCCGCATTTTTTACCTGCTCGTCAGAAGCTTCAGCAGCAATACAGCCCATTACACATGACGTTTTTATAAGTCTTCCGGTTTTCAACGCATACATCATACGAAGATTTTCTCCATTAACTGTGCTGCGTTGTTCATTTTCCATATCAATAATCTGACCGCCTATCATACCTTCAGCGCCGGAAGAGCAAGCAAGTTCTGCAATAAGCTTTATTTTCATACTGTCGTTTAATTCTGATTCAGCAATAACCTGAAACGGTCTTATTGCAAGGGCGTCGCCTGCCAGAACTGCACAAGCTTCACCAAACTTTTTATGGCATGACGGCTTACCTCTTCTGAAATCGTCGTTATCCATACACGGAAGATCATCATGTATAAGCGAAAAGGTATGTATCATTTCAATAGCCGCAGCTGGTGCAGCAGCTTTTCTATAATCGCCTCCACACATATGGCAGAACGCAAGAACCAATACGGGCCTTATTCTTTTACCTCCAGCTTCAAGCGAATAATCCATAGCGTCCGCAACGGAAGATTGTAAGCCTAATTTGTTTTTATAGCTGAATTTTTTTAATGTACTTTCCGTAAAAGAAATATACTCATTAAGAGTCTTTTTCGTATAATTGTTCATAAAATGCTCCAATCCAAAATTAATGCTCTGTTATTTTAAGCTTCGCCGAATCAAGTTCTTTTTTACAATTCTCCGAAATAAGCAGTCCTTTTTCATACATTTCAACAGATTTTTCCAAGGATAAATCGCCTTTTTCAAGACTTGCAACTATTTCTGCCAGTTCAGTTAAATTTTCTTCAAATGACATCAGATATCCTCCTCTGCTATTATCTTCGCCTTGACTGTTCCGTCAGACATTTTTATTTCAATTATATCACCGCATTCAAGCTTTGATATATTACTAATAATATTACTATTCTTATAAATCAATGAATATCCCCGTTTAAGTACTTTTATAGGACTTAAAGCTTCCATTTGGGAAATACGGGAAATATATTTATTTTCATAATCCGAAATTATTTTAATAAAAGCAAAATCAAGACGCTTCTGCAAATCGTCAAATTTACGGATATTATTTTCAATTTTAAATTGAGGTGAAAATCTTATAAGCCGTTCAGTCAGACGTTCAAGAGAAGCTTCAGCATTATTAAGCTTAATTCTGATTAAATTTTTCAATTTCTCATTATAATAATTAAGATTACCGTTAAGCTGTTCTTTAGAAACCGATACTACCTCTGCCGCTGCAGAAGGAGTCGGAGCTCTGAGATCGGCAGCAAGGTCGGCTATTGTAACGTCTGTTTCATGACCAACTGCCGATATTACAGGAACACTGCTGTTATAAACAGCGTACGCTACTTTTTCAGTATTAAACGGCGTCAGATCCTCCAGTGAACCTCCGCCTCTTGCAAGAATTATAACGTCACAATCAAACTTTCCGGCTTGTATGAGTGCCTTACTTATAGAATCTGCCGCACCTTCCCCTTGAACTAACGCCGGAACAAGAACCAGTTCTCCAATAGGATAACGTCTTGAAAGTATATTTATAATATCCTGCAATGCCGCACCGGTTTTAGAAGTAACTACTCCTATCTTTACCGGCATTTGCGGTATCGGTCTTTTTGCAGACTGGTCAAATATCCCTTCTTTCTGAAGCTTAGCCTTGAGTTGTTCAGAAGCCACATAAACTGAACCTATACCATCCGGCACAATATCAGTAACATAAACCTGATATATACCATCCCTTTCAAACACGGAAATATTTCCCATAGCAATAACATTCATTCCATTTTCTGGCATGAATTTTACATTTACGGCATGACTTTTAAACATTACCGCTTTAATTGAACTTTCTTTATCTTTTAGAGTAAAATAAAAATGTCCCGACCGATGAGCAGTAAAATTTGATATCTCGCCTTTTATCATTACGCCGCTAAGCTTTTTATCATCCTTAAATTTAAAGGATATGTACCTGTTAATCTGTGTTACGGATAAAATCAGCATTTTCTGTATTTCCTTTTATATTTTTCTGAAGCGATAACCGCAGTTCCTACTGCGTTATCACATGAAAATTCCGGTTGTGCAAAATAAGTTTCATTATTTTCAAGCATTTCTTTTATATACATATCAGACATAACTCCGCCGGCATATACAACAGGCATTTCACCAAGCTCTGCAAAAGCAGCGGCTGTCATTTTCTTTATAGTTTTGCCTATAAAAGTAAGACAATACTTTGCAATATCAGCTTGAGGGACGCCCAATTCAAACATTTTACGGCACTGATTTTCCAGACCTGATAAGCAGCAGTCATTATTTTTCAGTTTAACGTTTATTTTAAAATTTTCATTGCTGTAAGAAGCCAGTTTTTCAAGTTGTTTTCCGCACGGAAAATTCATTCCCATCATAACTCCGATTCTGTCAATAGCCTGTCCTGCTTTTAAATCAAGGGAACTTGAAAACAATTGAGCATTTATGATTTCATTTTCATCCGGAGTGCATAAAAGACAATCTGTTGTTCCTCCGCTTACATGAAAAGCAAGAAATCTTTCATTCATCAACGGCAATTTACCGCATGAAAACAATGCGGCTGCAATATGACCGATCTGATGAGACGTATAAAAAACGTCTGTTTTCGCTGTATATGAAATAATTTCAGCAGCATTCTTGCCAACAAGAAAACAAGGCATGTATGAACCGTCAATATTTCTTGGTCTGTCCGAAACTCCGATCGCTTTAAACGTTTCACTATTTTTCAACAGGCTTTCCAGTACGCTTGAAATTTGTTTAGTATGATGGAACACTGCGTCGCTTTGGCGCAGTCCGCACTCTCCTGACTTTACCGGAAGCAGCATTTTTTCCTGAACCGCTTTATTTTTCTCATCATCGTAAATTGCCGCCGAAGTAGTGTAATTACTGGTATCAATACCCAAAAATTCAGACATTAGCAGGCGTCTCCTGTGAAAGCGATTTAGCAAACGAACTTAAAACGCCGTTTATAAATGCAGTATCTTCTTTATACGAATAGGCTTGAGATAGAAGTACTGCTTCATTGATTGCAGCGTTTACAGGAGTTAAATCATCATATAAAATTTCATAAAATGCTATTCTTAAAATTGCAAGATTTATTTTGGGGATTCTTGTTAAGCTTCTTGTGGTACTGTAATTTGAAATTTTACCATCCAGTTCTTCTGCTTTTTCCAAGACGCTTTCAACCAGTATTTTCACACTGTCATTAACAGTTATTTCCTCTATTTCATCTGCTGTTTCATATAATTCTTGTATAGGATCATCTCGCAGAAGCTTTTCATAAATCAATATAAACGCACAGTTTCTTATTTCTCTTCTTGTCATTTCATACCTCCGTTTTTTATAATCCGTATTTCATAGTAATGAAATTATTTTCACATTAACCTTTGAAACCATTATTCCCGTCATATCCTGAACGCTTGATTTAATACTTTCCTGAACATTTTCCGCACATACCTGTGCCTTATAACCATATTTAATACCGAGCAATACAGTAATTTCAGCTGAACCGTCAGTAATTTTTACAGTTACCGGAGGCTGATTTCCTAATCCGAATGATTTTAAAGAGTTGTATAGAGCTACTCCGTCCGTTTCACTTACAGCATTTACAGCTATTTCAGTAATCACATTTTCCGAAACCTTTAATGTTCCTGAACAATTATTGAAATCGTTATTCATTTCTTTTCCTTTCATTGGTGAATAAATCATTATTCAGCAAGACCGACGGAAAAAATTATCTTTTTTCCGCCAGCTTGCAATTTCTCATATATACATTATACCACAAATTTCAGAATAAACAACTCCTTATTTTCATAATCAAATAATTTAATTATTATTTAACTTCAAAAACCCGTATATTTTCCGCCGGAACAGTAACTTCTCCTAATATAATGTCTTTTATCGCTGCTGCCTGAGCTTTGTCAAGTCCTTGTGTTTTTACCACTACCTTGGCGCTTTTACCGTCAAGATAAACGACGCAGTCTTCCATTCCCTGAGCCTTAATTAAAGACTCTATCTTACCTTCGCTTTCAATCAGTTTTGAAACTTCGACAGCTTCAAGAGCATTTGTTACCATTTCATCCTCAGTAATATCTCCGCCGCCCATTATTGCCTGTAAAGTCTGAACCGCTTCATCACGATTTGTCATTTTTTCAAGTCTAGCCTGTGCAAAAAAATCTTCTGAGGTTTCACCATTAACAAATTCACTTTCACCGTAGTTTTCAGCATCTGCATCAACAGAATCTTCATTTTCAGCCGGTGTACTACTTTCGGCAGTATTCACCGAACTTTCTGAAGCCGAAATGTCTGCGTTGACTGATACTGATTTTTTAACGGGTACTTCTTTATCAGTCAAAGCATAATTAACGTAAACTGCGATACCAAGCATGAGCGTCATGCATGTTAAAATTATTTGTTTTTTACCGATAATAAAAGATGGTTTTTTCATATAAAGCTCTCCTTATTCACTTGATTTAGTCACATATATTTTCTGTGACGATATATTTAACACGGCTGATATGGTGTTGTATACTCTTTCTTTGATAATATTGCTGTCCCCTCCTTCACATATTATTACAACACCGCTGATTTCAGGGCTGACAATTTTTTTCAGCAATGCCTGTTTATCACCGTTTGAACCGATAATAACATACTGTTTTTCTTCAGACGAATCATTTTCACCGGTTTTTATTTTTTCTTCTTCCGCATATATGTACTCCTCTGTTCCTACTACAGTAACCATAACATCAACTTTTCCTACTCCATCTATTTTTTCTAAAATTCTTTTCAACTGATTTTCCATATCATGTGCATAATTTTCATAATTTCCGCTAATATTTTCTGATTTTATACTGTTTTCTTTCTGTTTATTATCATTACTGAAAAAAAGTTCTGAAAACATTATCAGAAGTATTCCTGCAAGTCCCATAAAAACAACAATTTTAATATTCCCTCCTTTTTTTAGTTTTGAAATGAATTCATTTATTTTATTCAATCTTTTTCACCTCCACATCCCCGAAATTTTCAATAATGATATTACGGGCTTGTTCAAATTCAGTTCCTTTATAATCAATCCTATTAATATTTATGCTGTTATTTTCATCAATATTAACATCTGAAGAAATTTTATCAAAAGTTACTTCATTTTCTAATAAAATGTCCTCAATATATGCATCTATCTTACTTTCTGTCTCTTCTTTCAAAATATTATCCGCCGCATTTTCAACGTTATTGTAATCTTCAGAATATTCCAAATCCGCAAACGCTGGAATATCAAAAGCAAAATCTCCTTTCAAAGCTGCTGACAGAATTCCTGTTATAAAAACAAGAGAAAAAATCATTTTCAGCTGCTGAGTAAATTTTTCACCGGGTTTTATTGAATCCGCAATTGTTATGATCACGCTTAAAAAACATGCAGATAATATTATTTTTTTCATTAATTCCATTAATTTCACCTCAAGAAATATTAGTACACACCATCATAATTATTGCTGTAGATATAATAAACATAAGCGTAAAGCAAACCATTATACCTAACGCCGCAGATAATACTGAATTTATATTTTTAAAAAGCTGAACAATTTTTTTGGCTCCAAAAATTTCTGCTGCCGCACCAAGAGCCGAAAATGAAAGCTTATTTAAAAAAATCAATATTAAAGACGGCAGAAGCATTACCGCCAATGCAATTATTCCCACGCCTCCTATACCGTTTTTTAAAAGTACTAAACTGCCTCTTACCGTCGTATACGCATCTGATGCAGCCCCTCCCACAACAGGTACGCTGTTTGAAATAACATATTTTGCCGCTTTTGTGGTCATTGTATCAGCCGACGAACCGACGATACTTTGTATAGATAAAAGACCTGTAAAAATTGCCATTATAAGTCCAAGTCCCCATGTTACGATTTTTTTTATACCGTTTAACATACCGCTTAAATCAATCGTATCACAAGCCGCATCAACAATCGCAAGGCAGATGCACATACTTAATACCGGCATAAAAAAATTGCCTGCTATCTGAATAGCAATATCAGAAAAACCAAGCACCAGCATATTATATCCTGAAGCAGAGGTAATATGTCCGCCTGCTGCCGCTACTCCGGCAAAAACAGGAACAAATCCGAGCATAAAATCTGCTCCCTGAGAAAGCGATTCAGAAGCGATCTCCAAACAAGTACAAACAGGAACAGACAACGCCGCAACGCAAACAAGTACGCAAATCAATTCGTAAATTTTTGAAATTTCCTTATTTCTAATTGTATTCCCCGTACCCTCAATAAGTGCGGTAAGTATTATAACTAACAGTAACGATACAAAAAGTTTTAAAGGCTGAGATATTTTACTTTCAATTATGTCTTTTATAATCTCCCATATTTTTGATGGCTTAAGGCTTAATATACTTTGAGGATCTTCAAAACTTATACCATTCTCTTCCAGTATATCCCCTACGCTCAGGTTCTCCGCACCGCTTGCCTTTAATAATTCATCCTCACTGTCAGATGCGCATACGGGTATACAAAAAGAAAAAAACATAATAATTATCAAAATTAACTTTTTCATTCCATTATCACCATTACAGTATCTATGAGCAAATCAAATAAAGGCAGAGCCAAAATAATAAGCTGAATTTTTCCTGAAATTTCTACCGCTGACGCAATGGCATTTTCATTGCAGTCCCTGCATATATCTGCCGAAAATTGTGTAAGATAGCATATTCCCAGTGCTTTAAATACGATTTTTATATATTCTCCGTTCAACTCGGATCGATTTATAAGTTCATCTATTTTTGAAAAAATATCAGGAATATTTGACATCAGTATCAAAAATACAAAAATGCATACACCTAATACCAAAAGCATTGCCTGCTCTTTTGAATACTTTTCAGTTATTTTACAGATAAGCGATGCGCAAATACATAGACCGCACACCGAAACAACACCCGCCGTCATAGCCCGAACACCGATTTTACTGTATCAAACAAATCGCTTATACTGCTTATAATCATCATTAAAACGACTATAAGTCCGGCAAGAGTGGTCATCATTGCCTGTTCTTCCCTCTCAGCACGTTTCAGAACAAGATTCAGAACCGCAACTATAATTCCTATTCCCGCAATTTTAAAAATCAGATCAACATCCATTTGTTTTCTCCTAAACAATTAAAATTCCTATCATTGCACCAAACATAACTCCAAGCGATCGGTACATCTTCCCCTTTATCCTGTATTTTTCCGATTCTTCTTCAATCAGCTCATCTAATCTGGCTTTATAAATATTAAGAGTAGAAAGCTGTCCGTCAATATCGGAAGTTCCAAGACTATATCCTATTTCCGTTAATAACTTTTTTTCACTTTCAGAAAGAATATCATCCTCTTTTACTGCTTGCTCCCAAGCCACAGGAAATGAAACTACATTTTTGAGTATTATCGTAAGCTTATTTAAAAATTTGAAATCATTATATAACCCAGAATTTTCTAATTCAAAAATTATCTCTTTCAGAGTAAAAGAGTTAAATCTTATCATAATGGATATTTCTTCTAGCATCTTTCTTTCCTTGATAAGTCTCTCTTTTTTGTTTTTTATACTATTGGATAAGAACATTCCAACAGCCGCTGAAGTCAAAAAAATCAAAAGCGTTCCGGCAATACGAATCATAGTTGAAATTCCTCCTATACTATTTTTTTTATTTCCATAACTTCGCCTATTCTGCTTCCGGAGCCAAGCAAAACTCCATATTGAAATATTTCATTTGAAATAAGATCTGCAATATTTCTGCGTTTCAAGACCTCTTCAACTGAACTTCCATGTACTGTCGCAATAAATTTGACTCCCGAATTTACAGAATCCAGTATAGCGTTGCAATCTCTCTTCCCTCCTATCTCATCACAGATAACAATTTCCGGAGACATAACTCTTACCGCAGAAGTTATGCCTTCGCCCTTCGGGTACCCATCAAAAATGTCTGTAAACGTACCTATATCGTTCTTAGCCTCTCCATGATATACGGCCGCAATTTCACTTCGTTCATCTATAACTGAAATTTTATACTTTTCTCCAAGTATACGGCACATATCTTTCAAGATAGTTGTTTTTCCGCTGAGAGGCGGTCCGATAATTAAAAGACTCACAGGTTTCACATCATATAATCTTTCACATATTTTTTCACTGCATCCGAAAACCTGTCCGGATATTCTGAAATTAATTCCGTTAATATATTTTAAAGTTTCAACGTAATTTCCATTTAATACTGCCGTACCGGATATCCCTACTCGATTTCCGCCTTCCAGAGTAATAAATCCCTCTGAAATTTCCTTTGTATAACTATGCAGCGAATAATCGCATATCGCTCTGAAGCATTCATTTATATCATTTTTCTGCACAACAATACCCAGACTTTTATGAGTTGTCAATCCTCCGTTTTCGGTAACAAAATAATTTTTACCGTACGATGAAACACTGACAGGTTTGTTTATTCTAAGTCTTATTTCATTAATACGGCTGGTATTTTCCGTTGAAATCTTATTCATAGCGCTGGAAATTCCTTTAGGCATGTACAACAGTACTTTTTTGAAATTTTTTATATCAGTCACTTTAATCACGTCCTTTTTTCTGTTGTTATAATCCTATGCATGTCCTTAAATATTTAGAACAAAAACAGTTGCATATATTTTAAATTTATGATAAAATTTTATTATAATATTATATTAAAGGATTAAAAAATGAAAAAACTTGTATTAGGAATTCTGGCACATGTCGACTCCGGAAAAACAACGCTTTCTGAAGGAATACTTTACAAAACAGGAGAAATCCGAAAATGGGGACGCGTTGATCACAGAGATACTTTTCTTGACACACATAACCTTGAACGTGAAAGAGGTATCACGATATTTTCCAAACAGGCAGTCTTTCACATAGGAAATACAGAATTTACTTTATTGGATACTCCCGGACATGCCGATTTTTCTACAGAAACAGAACGTACATTGCAGATCCTAGATTATGCCATACTTGTTATAAGCGGCTCTGAGGGAATACAAAGCCACACAGAAACACTCTGGAAACTTCTTCAAAAATACAAGATTCCGTCATTTATTTTTATAAATAAAATGGATATATCAAAATTTTCAGAAACTTATATTATGAATAGTATAAAACGCCGTTTTTCAGACGGCTGTATTAATTTTCATACTGACAGAAATTCAGAAGAATTCTTAGAAAATCTTTCACTTTATGATGAAAATCTTTTGCAGGAATATCTTGAAACAGGTAATCTAAGTACAGAAACTATCAGCCGTTCAATTTCTGAAAGAAATATTTTTCCATGTTTTTTCAGTTCAGCGCTTAAACTGGATGGCATTGATGAATTCATTGATATTCTGGAAAAATATACCTGTGAAAAAGCATACGGCAGTAATTTCGGCGCAAGAATTTTTAAAATATCAGAAGATGAACAGGGAAACCGTCTTACGCATTTAAAAGTTACCGGAGGTAATCTTAGAGTAAAAACTACTATTAATTATAATTTTAACGGAAATTTAATAGAAGAAAAAATAAATCAGATAAGAATATATTCCGGCAAAAAATATCAGACTGCTGAATCAGTTGATTCAGGAACAGTCTGTGCTGTAACAGGACTTACCAAAACATATTCCGGAGAAGGTCTGGGAATAGAAACAGATTTTGAATCGCCTTTGCTTGAACCGGTTCTTACTTATAAATTATTACTGCCTGAAGAACCTGACACTAACAAGGGGCTGAATATACTGCGCCGTCTTGAAGAGGAAGATCCTCAGCTGCATGTTATTTGGAATGAACATCTCCACGAAATTCATATTCAGCTTATGGGTGAAATTCAGCTGGAAATATTAAAAAGCATTATAAATGACAGATTCGGACTGAAAGTTGAATTCGTCAACGGAAGCATTGCATATCGTGAAACTATTGAAAATACTGTTGAAGGTGTCGGCCATTATGAACCGCTGCGTCACTATGCAGAAGTACATCTCCTTATGGAACCAGGTAAACCAGGAAGCGGACTTGTATTCGCAGCTGACTGCCGTGAAGAAATACTTAATAAAAATTGGCAAAGACTTATTCTTACTCATTTAAAAGAAAAGCAGCATATAGGAGTACTTACAGGGTCTCCCATAACCGATATGAAAATTACTTTAACTGCCGGCAAAGCACACCTAAAGCATACCGAAGGAGGAGATTTTCGTCAGGCTACTTACAGAGCCGTCAGACACGGACTGCGTTCAGCTAAAAGTATTCTGCTTGAACCGTGGTATAAATTCCGTCTGGAAATACCCTCTGAGAATACCGGACGCGCCATATCAGATATTCAAAGAATGTGCGGAAATTTTTCTTCGCCGGAAGTATCAGGAGATATGTCTGTTATCCAAGGAAATGCACCGGCTTATGAAATGAGAGATTATCATAATGAAGTTCTTGAATATACTAAAGGTAAAGGCAGATTATTCTACAGTCTTAAAGGGTATGAACCGTGTCACAATACTGAAAAAATAATTTCCGAAATCGGATACAATTGCGACAGTGATATTTTAAATACTGCTGATTCTGTTTTCTGCTCTCATGGTGCAGGATATACTGTTAAATGGAATGAAGTAACGCAGCATATGCATGTTGAAAGCTGTCTTAATCATAATTATCAACAAGAAGATATTTCACAGAATCATATTCACAGTTATCAGAAGCGTCTTGTTGAAGATAAAGAATTAATGGAAATATTTGAACGTACCTATGGACCAATACGCCGTGATAAAAATTCTTCTTTTAAACCTGTCAGAAAAAATAATTCAATCAATAATAATTATCATGCCAAGCCCATTCCGACCGGTCCGGAATATCTGCTTGTAGACGGCTATAATATAATTTTTGCTTGGGATGAACTTAATGAAATTGCCAAAGACAATTTGGATCTTGCAAGAAATCAGCTGATTAATATACTTTGCAATTATCAGGGATTCAAACAATGCGAGCTTATCCTAGTATTTGACGCATATAAAATAAAAGGCGGACAAAGAAACATTGAAAAAATACATAACATTAATGTTGTGTACACTAAAGAAGCTGAAACTGCCGATATGTATATTGAAAAGGTTACCCATGAAATCGGAAAAAAGCATAGAGTAAGAGTCGCCACATCTGATAATCTTGAACAGATTATAATACTGGGAAACGGAGCTTTCAGAATTTCAGCATCTGAATTTCAAAAAGAAGTAAAATCCGTAGAAAAAGCAATACGAGATTTTATTTTGTAACAAATTTTACTTGTTGACTATAAAATATTAATGAATAAAACATGAGGTTATTATTATGGTAAATTTTCTGATTAAAACATTTATAAAAAATTCAGAGAATACAGAAAATCCAAAAATACGTCAAAAATACGGTACCTTAAGCAGTATTGTCGGAATTATATGCAATGTACTTTTATTCCTTATCAAGTATGCAATGGGAACTTTATCTCACTCTATTTCTATTGTATCCGATGCATTTAACAACCTGTCAGACTGTGCCGGATGCCTTGTAACTCTTCTGGGATATAAAATGGCTTCAAAACCGGCTGACAAAAACCATCCGTTTGGTCATGGAAGAATGGAATACCTGACTTCTCTTATAATAGCAGCTCTGATAATATTTGTAGGAATTGAGCTTTTAAAAAATTCTGTAGAAAAGATTATAAATCCGGTAGAAATAAGATTTAGCTTTGCTGTTTTAATTTCACTTGTTTTTTCAATAGCTGTAAAGCTATGGATGGCGGTTTTTAATGCTGAATTAGGTAAAAAAATTAATTCCTCGGTATTGACTGCAACTGCAAAAGACAGCAAAAGCGACGTAATAGCAACATCTGCAACACTTATTGCATTGATATGCTCATTATTTACAGCATTGCCTGTGGACGGAGTTATGGGTCTTTTAGTATCGGTATTTATTTTAAAATCTGGTTACGATATTGTTAAGGATACTGTTGACGAACTTCTTGGCAAACCGGCTGATCCTGAAATTATTAATCATATAAAAGAATATGTTTTAAAAAATGATAAAATAATTGGCATTCATGATTTAATAATTCATAGCTATGGTCCGGGAAATATGATCGGAAGCTGCCATGTTGAAGTTAAAAGCAATGAATCATTTACGGAAGTTCATGATATTGTTGACAGTATTGAACGTGAAATACACAATAATCTTAATATTTTAATGACTATTCATATGGATCCGATTGAAGTAAACGACATGCTTACTAATAAATGTAAAAAATTAGTAAATAATATTATACACTCAATTGATTCTTCGCTTGACCTCCATGATTTCAGAATAGTAAGCGGTGAATCTCATACTAATTTAATTTTTGATCTGGTTGTTCCTTTTGAATGCAAGTACAGTAACGAAGAGCTGAAACAAAAGATCGACATGCAATTGTCAAAAGAAAATATCAATTACTATACAGTAATTGTTTTTGATAAACCATAAAAAATTTAAAATACTCGCTGTATTTAAAAAATACAGCGGGTATTTTATACTCGGCTCAGGTATTATTGTCTGAAATACTTTCAATACCAATTGTTTCAGAAGGATTATTTATATTATGTTCGCATAAAAATAAATATTTTATAGCTGTTTTATCATTACAGTAAATTTCCAGATACGATAATGCCGCTTTACGGCATTCATACCACATTTTACTGTAAAAAAGTTCAATCATTGCTTCAAATTTTTTACGTCCCTCCAATTTATTTAAATATACATTTATTTCATCACATTCAAAGTAATCAAAAAATTTATAATTATTACCGTCAAAATTTATTTTACCCATCACCCTTTGCGGATGTGGACGAGTAAAATTAATATCAGAAGTTACAATTAATTTCGTTTCACAAGCATCGCCTATTTTTCCAAGTTTTTTAGAAAGTCTTATACCATTAGAAAGCATAATAGTACCTAAACGTTTTTCATGACCTACAATACCAAGGAGTATACTGTCCATAACAAGAACCAATGAAACCGTCAAATACGGATATATACTGCGCAAACGTCTGACAAGATTTATACCCGATTCATAGGCAGAATCCGGATTGTTAAAAATACATATATATTCTTCCTGGTTATAACTTTCTATTATGCCTTTATGATATATAATATTCTCCATTATCTCTTTACTTAGATTATTGATGAAAATAAATATATCGTCATTAGTCATATTTTCTGTCTGTTCAGTAAAGTTGATAATGTTTATATGTAATATATAACTTGAAATATTACTGTAATCGCCCCTTGAAACAGAAAGTACTGAATTTTTTCCTATAGTCGTAATAATTCCTGATGGAAGAAATCGAAGATATGCTTCATTTAAGTTGCTTAAATTTTGCGTATGACTATTAATCTGAGAGGACATAATATTAAATGCCTGTGCTATACCTGAAATTTCATCTCTTCCTTTAGCTTTAACAGTAATACTGAAATCACCGTTTCCTGCCGCTTTAACTGCTTCATGAAGTTTTTTTAAAGGAAATAAAGTAATTCTAATTATTACAAGTATTAAAATACCTAAGATAATTTCAACTGCAGTAACTATAAACAATATATTAAGTAAATTTTTCTTTGAAGAAGTCATATAATTATATTTAGAAATGCCTGTTTCAATCAAAGCAATAATTTTACCGTTTTTATCCTTAAGCGGAGAAATTGCAAGAACCCATTCAAAATCATCGGCATATGCTCCGTACATAATAGATTCACTTTCTCCCGCTGCTACGCTTTTGTATACGTCTGCTATTTCCTCTGATTCAATATTTTCAATTGGTATATTTACCGGATGTTCATCACATATACCAGATTTTATTCCTTCATTATCTAAAATATATAAACAACAATAATTATTATCATCTAAAATTATTTCTGAAGAATGATTATTATCAATTACAGCTTTTATTTTATCATTTCCATCAGTATATTCAAAAAAACTGCAAAGCTCATAAAAATATTTATTATCCCCTGGATGATTCCAGTTAATTTCAGCAAATTGAACCATGTCAATATTTGCCTCAATTACTTTTGCAGACATAACCGCTCTGTCAAGTTTACTTTGAAGATAAACTTTTTCCATAATTGAATCAATAAACAAAAATAAAATAATTCCTCCAATGCCAAGGCTCAATACGATTATTCCAGAAATTTTCAGCAAAATTGATATACGTTTCAATGATAAAATTATAAATATAATTACTCCTGCTGCTATACCAACTACGCAGAAAATAATAAAATTCTTATTGTAACCAGTTGAAACCGATGGCGTAAACGAATCCTTAAACACATCTGAATTAATAAAATTGATTTTTCCTGTATAATAATTGTCGCTGCTTACCAACCATCCGTTATTTAAATCATAAATATAGCAATAACCGTTATTGTCTACTGTACATTGACTGAAACTGCCTGGAGATGTTTCATAAATCATAGCCGGATCGCCGTCCTGATCCATTATGTAAATTCTGTTTAATATATCCGTAAATATTATTCTTCCGTCAGGAAGAGCAGCTGCATAATTAACTATTGCTTCTATACCGGGATTCAATATTTTCTGCCTTTTATTATATACGTCAACAATCTGTATTCCTTCAAGTAAAGCGGAAACAGTGTACATCCGACCATCTGAAACAGTGAGAGAAGTACTGTATGCATTTTGAATTCCATTATATTTTAAATTATATAAAATATCGGCAGTATTATTTTCAAAGTCAATTTTCAGCCATTTCCTTTGTACTATCATGAAATTCTTTGAGTTAATTTCCGTAAGAACACAATAAAAATTTCCGTCATAAGCGGTCATAGCCTCTACATTGGTAAAATTATAACCATACGAATGCTGCGTTATCCATTTTCCGCAAATTTCACTATTGCTATCAGTTTTGACAATCATTATATCAGAGCTGTTATGAAAACATGTATAATTGTTTTGGTTTTCATCAGAAATAGTATCATCTGCCGTCCAATCCTGCTTCTGACCAATCAGTATATAAATTAACGGAAAAGCGACTGCTATGAAAAAAGCGAATATTATTCGTTTTAACATAATATCTCCTTCACTGAATTATATAAAAATGCACTTTAAATTATTTCATGATACCATAATTTGAAATTGTCCGGCGGATTTTATCTGAATGCATCCTCCCCACATACATTGAAGCTGAGACGAGTTATTGAGCGCCGGCCGTCCTCCTATCAACACAGTATTGCTTCCCGGAGACCAAGGAGATAATATTACAGGCATACACGGCATAGGTGTAAGAACGCCCAAAGCAGTCGCTGTTGCGGCGGCAACCGTAGGATTAGCCATAGAATTGCACATGATAAAAGAAGGAATATTAATAATCGGTTTGTTATCTGTTATATTTGCAGCCAGCATAATATTAGTAACGCCCGACTGCGGAATAACCATTAACGGCATAGGAGACTGGCCAAAGCTGCATTGCAAAATTGCTCCTGCACATACTAATAAACCCATATACTTCACCTCTTGCTATATAATAATTGCTTTTAATTATTGGCAATTACAGTAACCGTTTCATTTATAACAGGAGTTGTTTCTGCGGGCAACTCAAGAGCTTTACCATCACGAAAATTTCCCGAAAATACCACATATCCGGTTTCCCTGTCAAATAAGGTACCGTTTCCATCATATAATCCGCATAAAAAACCTCCTTCATAAATTAAATGACCATTTGAATCAAATTCCTTACCCTGACCGGTTCTGTTTCCCATTACAAAATCTCCTGTGTAAAATAATATACCGTTTATATACAAGGAACCTGAGCCATTATATATTCCGTTTTCAAAATTACCGCTGTATACTATATTTCCGTTTTCATCGTACTCTGTCCCCTCTCCTGTTCTTGTGCCTGAAACAAAACTTCCTCGGTAAAATAGATTTTTGCCTGAATATATTTCCCCTTCTCCATTATAATTTCCTTCTGAAAAACTTCCTCTGTAAACAAGCTGACTGTTATTATAAAACTCACCGTCACCGCTGTATTTTCCGTCTTCAAAGCCTCCGCGGTAAATTATTTCCCCATTATCTCCATACAATATTCCAGAACCGTTAAACAGGTTTTTCTGAAACCCGCCCTTGTAAATCAAATTATTATCCTGACTGAGAGTTCCCTCTCCACTAAGTAAACCCTCCTTGAATTGTCCGGAATAAACCAGACCTGCTGAACTAAGTTCTCCGGTACCGTCATATACACCGTTGGAAAATCCGCCTGTATATAAAACTTCCCCCAAAATATTATATAAAGTTCCATGTCCATGATATCTATTATTTTCAAATAAACCTATATAAATAACGGAACCGTCTTCGGCATACAATTTTCCTTGACCGCAATACATATCATCGGAAAATCCGCCTTCATATATTAATTTTCCGTTTTCAGAATATAACATACCAAATCCTTCGGCATGACCGTCTACCATATCTCCTTCATATAGTACATTTTCAGAATCTTTATAAATCAAAACTGCTTTTCCGCTGTAATCTTCCATTTCAGGTTCGTTTACTATTATCTTTTTAGGTTTATCAGCCATTATTTTCGGTAACACTACAAAACAAAATCCAATTGATACTGCGGAAAGTAAAATCAGCAGTATTATTAGCTTTTTTTTATGTATATACACAAAGCATCCATCAATAAAATTTTCAGGCATAAATAATCACCTTTAATCAATTAAGTCAATACCGCCAAGCGAGTCAATTTTATCATATTCTAACTTATCTGTATCATACTCTGCCATAAGTTTAAATATTATAATCAATATACCGGCTATCACAGCAGCAGTCACGGCAATTTTCAATAATATTTTTTTTATTCTGTCATAATATTCTGATTTGCATTCCGGTATAGCTTTTTCATTTTCAGGCATATATTTCAATGCAATTACCAAATGTGAAAATTTTCCGCTGCGTAAGGAGTCAAGCCACCGCTTTGCCTCCGGTGTTCTGTGTTCAGACCATATTAAATCTATCATATCCGCCAGCTTTTCTTCAAGCAGCCCCTTGCATGATCTGTTATCCAGCATAGGAAGTACATATGCAAACCTTATTTCTTTTTCATAAACAAAAATATTATTGAAAGACAACATCGGTACTGTAATTTCTATAGGAGGATTCTGTAATACCAATGCCTTGACGATATCCTTTGCCGATAATTTTTTCCAGTCGGAGTCTCCTGCAATTATACCGTCCGGATGTTTAAATACAATATAATATTTTTCATCTATAGAAAAGTCTCCGTAAAAATCCTTAAAATTCAATGAATTAAAATACTTTATATATTCCGCAATTTTATTTCGGTCTGCCAATTCAAAAATACGGTATAATTGATTTTCTAATGATTTTTTACATATATACAACCTATATTCATCTGTTTTCTTTTCCGTATATATGACGTTAAATTCTTTAATATACATTACTGTACTACCAAAAATGCTGTTGCATTTAAGTCCGGTTCAGCTATACTTTTTACTCTGATTTCATAAAATCCAGGTATATCGAATGCTGTAAATATACCGGACGAGGTTATCTGACCTCCGTTATCCGGATGAACAGACCATTCTAATTCTCCACTTTTCCATACCTTACCATCAGGATGGCTAACATCAAAACGTACCGTTTCATATCTTCCTGCATACCGAACACTAGGGTTTATTTCTATCTTTCTTTCACTGTTCCCCATATCCGGAAAACGAGAAGCAGTCCAGCAGAATTTTAAATTTGTTTTTTTTATATCAGAATTAATTCTGACCGCTACAGAAAATGTACCTGAATCTTCATCTACTATTATGCTATATGAAAAATTATTATTTAATAATGAAGATTCTTCAAAAATTATTTTTTTATCATCAACATATCCAGCATTAATAAATACTACACCTGTTCCAAGACCGTGCGGAATATTATTACTGTAATAAATATTTCCTTTTCTGGCTTTTTCTGGAATAAGTACATAAGCAGTACCGGTATTTACAACAGGCTGATTTGCCGGAGGAATCATATGAGAAACTGTTTTATTTTCAGACGGAGGGCAAATAAATTCCGAACGTATCTGAAACGAACGCATATCGACTGCTGTAGGAACTGCTTGGCAAAACGGCAGATCCTCTACTGATTCAAGTATATAGTACTGAGGCGACACAAAAAGTTCCAACTTTGCAATATAAAGCTTTTCGTTATTATCTGTATTATCTGTTTGTTGTTTTCTTAACATTTTTATTATTGAATCAGCTCTGTTTTCTGCTATATCCACTTCAATTTGAACCGGATATGCGGCTGATTTTCTTTTTCCAAAAGCCGCATGGATATTATCTGCTCTGATTATTCCTTTTCTGCCGGACGAACCCATTGCTTTTAATTTAGTACGAATAACTATAGTTTCAGAATCTGAACTGTCACATTGATCATATGATATATGTACAATATTTTTACCTGTGGAATTATTTGAATTTTCAGCAGTAAATAATTCAAGTCTTAAATCAAAATCAATGGTAATATTTTTTTCAGTATTTACTTTATTTACCTGAGTTTCCAGTATAAACTCTTCGCCTTCTCTTACAATTGAAGGACATATAATAGAAACATTTATCCCATCTGATATGAGTATTTTACGTTTTAAAGCTAAATTTTCCGATTCACACATAAATTTTTCAGGTTCTTCATCAGTAATATACAATGAATATCCTTCGGTAATCCTGTTATATTCCGGCCCCTCGTTTTCATCGTCCAATACTGTTTTAGCTATTGAATGAATTGGCTGAGACTGTTTCTCATCATATTCTATACACAAATATGCCGTTGTATAATCAGTATGGCTGCGTATAAACGAACTGTACCCATTTAATTCATTTACTTTAATAACTTTAGGTTCAGAAACAATTATTTCACGTCCCGAAGAATCAAGTGCAAATCCCGAATCCACTGCTATGCTCTGATCATCTGCTTTAACTACGCTCATTCCGGTTACAACACCGCTTCCGAAAAGCATATTATTAAGTAATCTTCTCTTATCGTTAAAGTAAATCTGTTCTGTTATAAAATCTTCGGCTGTCAGTAATTTTCCGTAAAAATACCTGTTTCGCTCAAATACTTTTAATTTGTTAGAAATCATTGTTTATCCCTCCCTAAATAAACATAATCCATAGCCGATTTCCCGTCTAATATTCCCTGTTCCATACCTGATAGTACCGAATTTATTCCTAAATAACAATAATTATTCAATTCTGTAATATTTGAAAGAATTTTTATTTTAGCAGTAATATTGGCAGGGATTTGTGAAGAAACAATTACTGATAAAGCTTCTACTCTATTTTTTATCGGCGGACAAATGATCCAGACTGTAAAACGTCCTCCGTTATAAATTCGTTCAAGCGCTTTACATGAAGAAAAATATCGTTTTACATGGTAATATTCAACTATAAAAATATCTGTGCCACAGTAAAGCTTAAGCAGTTTTTTCATTCCCGAAATTGTTCCGCGGTGCTTGCTGAGCCACGGAGTCAGCAATAAAAGTTCTCTTTTTTTATCGTCCGGAAACAGCTGCATATTTTCAACCGATATCCATTTTCCCAGCCATTCGATAAATTCATCAGGACATAATTCAGGATCATATATTTTACTGCTGGCATCAATTTCTCTTTCAAACTGACTGTAAATATCTGTAAATATTGTCAAAAACCTCTCCGTAAAGCTATTTTCACAATTTTGATACAGTTCAGGTAAATAGTCAAGGGGATTTATTCTTTTCTCCATAATTTTCTCTTTTCATTGTATAATAATGTCGTCAAGTATCATCAATCCGTCGTCAGGCAGTATTAAAATATCCTCTTGAGTTAATTCGTTTCCATTGTCAAACCTTAAAATAAGCCATTTAATATCAGAAACCATATTAAGCGCTTTAATACTCATAAAAAGTTCAGATAATTTATACGTTATTCCCATATTCTCTTCTAAAAACTTTACGCTTTTTTTAATATGCCTTACAAGTTTGCCGCTGCTTGCCCATCCTTCAACTTCAACGCCCACAAAAAGTCTTGCATGATATAATATAGGAGTTAATATATCAATTTCCGTTCCTATCGGCTTAGCCTCAAATAATACTTTTCTCAGATTTTTAACTGTATGCTTACAGAATTTTCCTTCGCAAGGCTTCACACAAACGGAAACCTTCCCTGGTTCGTTTGAAAATACATTTATTGTATCTATTTTGAGTCCTGGAGTTTCCATAGCAATTCTTATATAATCATCTTTATTAACGGCTCTTGATAAGCGCAGTTGTTCTGATCTATATCTTTCAAAGGCATCGTAAGGACTTTCATCATTACAGCCGCAATATAGTTCTTTATATGTAACCGCCTTAATTTCATATCCGTCAATATTTATCCAGAAAACTAAATTTTCTTTTACTTTTCCTGAAGCTCCCATTGTTTCATTGTTTTCATTCTCCTGAACCAAAACACAGATATTATTGCTTACAAATTCAATTGACGGCATATGAAAAATATCATCAGAAAAAATAACAATCTTTAGAATTGATTTTTCTTCGTTTATATTGTCAGGTATGCTGATGTTAATAAATCCGCTTTGAGTAAATCCATATGTTTCATCCTTTATAATACACTCTTCCCATCCGTTGTCAGTTTCAATATATATTTTAACAACTGCCTGTGTATAAAATCCGGAACTGATATTTACTAAAGGTTCTTTTTCAGTTGACATCAATGAAAAATAAAGGGGCAGTACTTTGCCTCTGAACGGCATTAAATTTTGTTTAATATAAAAATAAGAATTATCAGAATTAGTTTCAAATTGATCAGATCTATACCATTTGCCTTTAACGTCACAGGACATTTCCGGTTCGTCAGCAGGAACAATAACATCGCTTATCAAACGGTACGGCACATCTCCGATCTTTAGAACATAATCCTTTTTAATATTAATTATCCTATTATTATCCGGATAAAGCTTGACTGCCACAACATTTGCAATAGCCGTATGAGGTACAGTATCAATTAATTTCAAATAACTGTTAAGATGATGTTCAGTAATTTGCGCCGTATAATATCTTTGCATTTCTACCAGCCACATAAGCATTTCCAGAAATGTTATTCCGGGATCATGTGCATTAAAATCCGTCCATTCAGGACACAGTACAGATATTTCTGTTATTGATTTTTTCATTAAATCAGAAAAACTCATATCGTCCAGTTCTTCAAGGTTTAACAATTTAAATCACTCGTTTCTATAAACAACTTTAACTCTAATTTCACCCATATCAATTGGCAGTATTCCGGATAATTTACTGTATATTCTTTTTTTTATTACATCTTTATTTATTAATTCCGATGATACGGTCGCTTTTATATTCATTCCTCCGTTAATTGTGCTTTTAATCTCTATTAAAATAACGTCGTCATCTATTAAAAGATCTTCATAATCCTTTTTAGTTACGGGACGATTCTGATGCCGGAATTCGTATGACAGGCGTTTTTCAGCATTAAAATTGCTTTCCCTGTCAGTTCCTCCCTGAAATGAAAACGGATTTACTGCACTGCTGATTAATCCGTCTGAAATAGCAGGAACAAAAGTTTGTCCGGCAGAAAGATTGCCTGCTTTTCCTCCTCCGCAGCAATATTTCAGTTTTATTGTCCTACTGTTTGGATTCAGTGATATTTTCGGACTGAATTTTATTAATCCTTCTGCATTATCCAGAGTCCAGCCATGACTGAGACATTCCCATTTTTCTTCTTCATTTCTTTTACTGGTATTTATATAGATCTGCAATTCAATTATATTTTTATGATCTAATTTTATCGTCTCAACTACAGGATCTGAGCAGAAAGATTCTATACTTTCGCACTGCATAACAGGTACGCAGTTTAACAGTATTTTTTCAATTGATATCTCCTGACATTCTGAAATTTCAGCCTTTATCCAATAAGCAGTTTTACCGAATATATTACTTCGTATTAATTTATAAGGTATATAAAAACAAAAGAACCCTTCGGAAGTTAACGATGTATTTTCTTTGCTTATTTCCAGACTTTCCCACCCAATATCGGTCAAGTAACTCCATGATGCATTACTTAATCCGTTTTCTATAAAATTTCCGCAGCATATTAAAAGTGTAAAAGGTCCTTGATACAAAGGACGATCAAATCCAATATAGAGTGATGATGACGGCAGCTTTTTAAACGGATAAACGGGAATCACCGTATTTTCTTCACAATTATTAATAGTTTTAATATCAGTAACCTTTAACGGTTTATCGTATTTATAAGATATACTGATATTTTCAAGCCAAGGAACATAAAATCGCGACGGCAATGCATATGCATTTTTTATTCTTTTGATTCTTGCCCTTATACATAAGCGCAAATCTGCGCCGATTAATACGGGAGAAATATCAGACGGACAAACAAATGTTAATTTATAAGATGCAGTTTTTACCTTACTTTCATATTCAGAAACACCTGAAAAAATATTTTCAAAGCAGTTAAGCTCCTTCAACGGAGTAAATCCATAGCCGTTCCAGTATTCCCATACAACATTTTCAACAGTTATAATTGAACGTGTAATCCTATGTATACTCTTTTTCCTTACGAAAAGCTTATTTGGAATTACAGGCTCCGGAATTTCCCCATTATCAATTTCATCAAATCCCAAATTAAAATTCAGAGTAATAACAGCGCCCTTTTTTGAAAATACAGCATTGCTCTCGATATACATATTATCATATACCGACGGGGACTCTCCAAAAGCATAAAAATGATTTTTATTTTCAAACTCCTCGTTAATTAAGATACTGTCCGGAGCCAAATCATTTCCTTCTGAAGTTATATAAAGATCACCAAATGGCAGCATATGAAATTCATTAATATTAAGTATATTAATATTAATCCCGTCACAATCCGATGTCAGTCCGATTCTGATCCTGCTGCCTTCTTTAAAACAATCTATTCTTGTTTCATGTTCGTCTGAATACTGACTAAATTCTGCATATAACGGATCAGATAATCTTTCCATCCATTTATCCGATTCCGAACCGGAAATAATTATATAAAATCTGCAGTTTTTATTGAAATTATCAAATAAATCATGTCTGAAACTAATAAGTCTTTTATTACAGCTGGAACTATAAGACGGTTCAAATTTTTCTTCACTGTTTTTACAAAAGCATAATAAATCAGCATTACAATCTGCGTAAATAATTTCTTTAATTTTTGCAGTGGTAATGAGAGCGCTCTGCTGTGTTTCATATATTAGCCTTGTTCCCTGTTCATCAATAGCCGGAGAAAAAAGCTTAAATCCTTTTTCTATAAATGAATTACTTTCATTTATCCCGTTTAAATTAAAAAGTATATATCCCGACGCCGGAACAGCCGGTAAAGCAGATGCGCCAAGCATATTATAAAACTGCCTCTTATGATTAAGCGGCATTTTATTAAATCGTTCTATAGTCTCTGACATACGATGTGCAAATACACATGCAAGAGCTGTACCGGCGTCAGGATTATCCGGAGAAAATTTCCATTCAGGAGTATATTTTTCTGCCAAATACTCAATCTCCTTTATTATATCATCATATTTACGTCCATCGCATTCGGGAATAAAATCAGTAACTGTCACCACCGCCCTCCTCCAGATAAAACGGAAATACCAAATTATAAGGATTATTTGTAGCTCTTACAACATAACTTATATTTATCATCAAACAGCCTTCAGTATTACTTTCATCAATCGTAACCTGTATATCCTGTATTCGTGGCTCGTGCATTATAAGTGCATTTTTTACTTCCTGTACCATTGCCGAACAAACAGACTGCGAAAATGATTCGAAAGCAAAGGAATATAATTTACAGCCAAAGTCAGGACGCATTGCCCTTTCACCTTTTTTGGTATTCAAAATCAATCGGACTGCCTGCGCAATATCATCTTCTCCGCTGCACATACAGATCCTTCCCGTTATACGGTCAGGTTTTACGTCAAAGCTCCAGCCTCTTCCTAAAAAAGAACGATCATCCAAATTATTTCCTCCATAGACATAGCCGGTATTCTTTAATTCAACTTTAAAACTGTTCCCTTAACATTTGCAGCTCCAGCGCTCTTCATGTCAAGCTGAGCGTCAGCTGATACAGAAACCATCTGTCCGCTTATACTTACCTGCATTCCTTTAAGAATTAAATTTTGCATTGCTTCAATATTAATACTCATCCCTTTTATCGTTACTTTTTGTCCACTGCCGTCTATACTTATTTCACAAGCTCCTGATTTTATATTTATTCCACTCAGCCCCTTGACTGATACAGAACCGTTATTAATATTTATTCCAGTCTGACCTGTACTGTCATTCAAAGAAACAGAAAGCTGACTATCATTTAATTCCAGACTCTGATTTGCTGAGGAAACAAGCTTAATACCCTGTAAATCGTCAATTTTCAGCATATTTCCTGAATTGGTTCTGATCATTTTTACATTATTTAACGGAGTCATGACCTCAGCCGGAGGAAGTTTAGTTCCTCCGTATAATGAACCTATTACTATAGGCATATCTATTTCACCTTCCAAAAAAGCTACAACAACCTCGTCTCCTACATTAGGAAGACTGTAAATTCCGCTGCCGTCAGCCGCTGAAGGCATTGCAACTTTCGCCCATGCAGTTATACCCATTCCAACAGGTTTTCCGCTTAAGCTTACCTTAACAGAAGCTGGTTTTAAGGGATTATAGTTTGAAATCACCGTACCTATAAGAATATAAGGCTGTTTATGATCCTCATCCGTCATCATATCGGCAATGTCATCTAGCATACTGCACCTCCGTTTATTTTCCTGATCCTATTTGAAATGAAGTTATATATCCGCTTGAAGAAAATTTATGAGTTACTTCTTCAATATAATAATCTCCGTCAAAAAATCTGGAATCAAGACCGGTCAGACGTATATACCGTCCCGGTATTATTTCAGGTATACCAACACATGTTACTGTTCCCGACGCCATACTGTCTCCAAGATTATGCAGACTTGTCAGCATAATATTAATAAGGTCAAGAGTATTTTTAGCTTCTGAAGTATCCATGTCAACTTTAGGTAATTTAGGCGTTGCCATTTTATGCGGATATCCTTGCGGAGTAAGTAAATTATCTGAAAAAAATGGAATTAAACTCAGCAATCCGCTCAGTGAACCGCTTAGTTTATTGGAAGAATAACTGGTTCCTCTGTTAAAACTGATTATACTTTCTCCCCACTTTAAAGTCATAAGCGGTGAAGTGTTTTGCCATTTTTTTCTGAAATAACAGTGCTCTCCTAATACAAAAAATTCATACCCGCGCTTCAAGCCATAATTATATAAATAATTAAAATCATTGGTATTCTGTCTGAAATCTTCCGCAAGATTCCATAAATCATAATAAACTATCCTCATATTCAAAATAGACGTATACATAAGCATTATAAGAGGCATCATTATAGGAAAGCTTGCAAGTTCCGGCATAGCATTCAGCTTGCCCTGCATCATAAGAGAGCGTATATCACTGCATGTGATTCTGGCGCTGGGCGGCTGACCGTGTTCAAAAGAAAAACTGATATCAGTTACAAATCCCTTGAACATATAAACAGGAGTTATATAGCCTATACCTGCTTCTACAGTTTGTCCCAGAGGAAAATTATCTGCGATCTCATCTTTAAAGCTTTGTGAAACAGCGTCGTAACCATTGCTTATAACAAAAGTACACGTTCCTGCTTTGTTTTTTATAGTCTGACGTATTTCAATCTCCGAAGGCAGAAGTCCTAATGACTTTACGTCTGTAGTTCCTGCTTTAACAGCACAGCATGGCGTATGAAAATTATTATATTTTTTGCTCAGTTCACTGTAACTGAACGTCTTTGTCGTCATAAGTTCTTTCATAATTCTTTAAGGGGAGGAAGATGCAGAAGCTTTCCTTCAGGCAGCTTTCTCGGATTATGTATTTTATTAAAATCTGCTATTACTCTCCAGTACTTCCAATGCCCGTATTCTGCATATGCCATACGCCATAACTGAGCGCCTTTTTCCGCATAACGCGTTTTTGTGCGGTCGGGAGATTCAAACGGAGATTTTTTTCGTCCTTCCAATTCATTATCTGAGCTTTTAAATGTCAGATCCAGCTTAGAGCGTACCGGAAGTCCGCTGGGTAAAAACATAGTAAAGCTTTGCTGAGCGTCCGTTATAATTCCTTTAAAAAAATAACCGCCCCAGCTGAATGCCGCTTCAGGAGGAGCATGAAGTTTTCCGTCAATCCATAAAGCGCTCATTATAGGTTCCGTATAATCTCTTACGTCATCTGAGTTTTTATTATGAATATAATCATTTTGCGTGTCAAAATGGAGAGTTAATTTTAATGACGTTTCTCCTCCGTTAATAAACTGCATAATAGGACTGTCAGTTCCTGGAATATCAAGTTTAGCATAGTTAACATTTCTGGATATATTATAATCAGACGGGTTAAACAAAACCGGAATTTTTTTCTGACAGTTATTTTCTCCGTATAGTATTATTACTGCTTTTTCCACATCTAAAATATCCCCCTTTGAAGTTTTTCCAAACGCCATTCTAGCCTCTGCTCTTTATTAATTCTGTCTAGTACTGTTTTTATCATACTTTCAATATTATCAGACGATGATCCGGAAAATTTTGATTCAATTTCTTTCAATTTTTTCTTTGTTTCCTGTTCAAAGCTACTGTATTTATTTTTTGTTTCAGAATCATTGTTCAGAAAACCTTTTTTATAAATCATCCGAACATTTTCACGTACGGGTATTATGTCCCTGTGCATAAGCTTAATATTGACTGTTGACTTGAAGCTATTTTTACGGCTGATCTTTATATTTCTTTGTTTAACCGCCTGATTTATATTACCAAACAAATCTATCATACTATTACGCAGCTCAAGATTATTTCCTGTAAATGCCTGTCTTAATGCATTAACCAGATTTTTAAGCGAACCGGAAGTACTGAATAAATTATTTTCTCTGTTTTTATATTCAATACTCTCGTTCTCTTCACTGACGCGTTTGATAAGCCGTGAAAAGCTGCGGCTTAGCTCCAGATTCTGTCCCAGATATACTTTCCATAGAGAATTTGTCAGTCTGTAAAGAGTTTTGGCATTTTTATAGCCGGAATCATTATATAAATACATACCCGATTCTATGCTTTCGTATATATGCTCAAGCAAAGGCGTCATTGTATAGGAATTTGAAAGTATATCTGAAACTGCTACAGACTTGCTGTTATAATAATGTTCCGCTGAATTTAAACTACTGTAAATTTCTTTTGTTTTATTATCTGAAACTGAAATGTTCCGATATAATGCAGATATATGCTTTACTAATGTAAAATCAGTATTTTTTAAAACTTTAATTACCTTTTTCTGTACATGCATGATATGTGATAATACAGTATTATCTGCTGCATAATCCCTGTTGTTTTTTTCAGTAATCAGACGTATAAGTTTAAGCAGACTATGACTGAGCCTCAAATTATTGCTCTTATAAATACTCCACAGCGCATCTACCAAATGATTTAAAGCATTATTTGATCTAAACAAATTCCGTAATGTAACAACGCTGTTCAGGGACTTTCTCATACGACTGTAATTCCCTGAATTTATGAGACTTGCTTTAAAAAACAAAGACGGATCTGATTTGCTTACATTAACATTAATATTATTGCTAATACCCGATCTACTAATATCAGCCGTAACCGGAGAATAAAGCATTACCGGAAAAGACAGAACAGAAGAAATTTCATATCTGCCGCTAATGATTTCAGATATATTTTTATTGACCGATAGTTTGCTTATTTTTATAGGTTTAATAATATTTATAGTTTTCATAATTTTGTAAGTTCATATATTCCGCTGTGCTCAATGACTGCCTTATCTATAAGAACATTTCCGCTGAGCGCGTCCAGCTCCGATATCTCCCATGAAACCAGCATTCCGCTGTCAAATGCAAAAATCCTTAACGGTTTGTTGTTCTTATCCGTAATTATTATACTGCACGGCAAGGAAATACGACTACCTGCTGTAAATCCGTTTTTACTTAAAAAAGGATTTAAGTAACCGTGCCCTTTTTCAAATGTAATTCTGCCCGCCTTATTTTTAGTGCCCTGTATAGGATACGGCCGACATTGTCCTCCCTCATAAATATATTCAGGTTCCATGCTTTCACCTATACCGCTGATTTTTTGAAATCCCGCTTTTAAAGGCCCGAAAGTAAGAAAAAACGAATATACATGAAGAAGATTATGCATAATATCACCTGATTTCAAAAATATTATCTTTATTATCGGACTGAATTTCAGTATGTATTTCAGAAATCCGACTGCACCATTGCTGCCGTACCCTATGAGGCATCATTAATATTTCATCCTGCTGCCAATGAAAATAATATGCAATAAACGCTGATTCTCTGTAAAGCTGTTCAACAGGAGTACGAGTTATTCGTTCTGAAGAAAAAAATTCACAGGCAGCTCAACCTCCTGACCGCATTTTGGACAAATTGTATTGTAAACAGGAGCTTCGCTCTGATTTATACGCTGATAAAGATCCTGCAGATAAGCCAGATCGGCAGTAAATAATTTTTCTACAATCTTGGTATCAACCTGCGGAATTGTACCCAGCTTGGTTATTACTCTTGCCAAAATAATAATAGTAAGATATGCCGGATTCTGCTGTACTCTGACATCGCTCATGGGCAGAATTTCATCCGCCGCACATGCAAGACGCATTGTTCCGCGCCTGTGAAGCGTGCCGCTATCGTCCGCATATCCGTGAGGAAGCTCAAATTCATATTCCGTTTGTATAAGCATTTTTTTTTCCTTTCAATAAATTACATTATCCTTGTCATACCCTCGTGGGTTAATTCCAGCGTTTCAATCGCAACTTCAGACGATGTTGCATTAAAATCAGGAACAGTATATTTACATGGCCATGCATTTATAATCTGCCATGACGCACAATCTGCCGCCGATTCGTCTATAGATGTAATTGTTACAGTTTTCCGGCTTACCGGTCCGTCGATACCTTCTGTAAGCCAGTCATATAAAACTGTTGATGAAGTCAATCCCCATTTCAGAGTAACATTTCCGTATTTACGCAGTCCCTGAACTTTCATAGGTGTCGGCACCATGTCTCCTTCACGATATTCAACAACATCAATAGAAGAATCAAATCCTGTTACCTCGCTGAATCCGCCTGCGTCTATACCGTCAATTTCTAAACGGTAACGAAATTTAGTATATGGATATACAATGTCAGCCATTTATTTCTCCCTTCTTTTTATTCATCTGACGAAGTTTTCTGAGTTATACGGAAGATAACAAATTCCGCTGGCTTGACAGGAGCAATTCCGATTACGCATATAAGCCGTCCATTATCTATATCGTCCTGAGTCATAGTTTCTCTGCCGACATTTACAAAAAATGCTTCGGCAGGTGATCCTCCTGCAAGAGCGCCGCTTCGCCATACCGTATTAAGAAAAACGTCTATTGTTCTTTTAACCCTAACCCATAAAAGTTCATCATTGGGTTCAAAAACCACCCAATTGGTGTTAGCTTTTATGGATTCCTCCAGATAAATAAACAGCCTTCTGACGTTTACATATTTCCATAGAGAATTAGAACTTAACGTTCTGGCTCCCCAGACTCTTATGCCCTGTCCCGGAAAAGATCTGATAAGATTTACACCCTTTGGATTTAATATATCCTGCTCACCTTTATTATACATACAGTCAAGACCTACGCAGGCTCTTATGATCTCATTGGCCGGAGCTTTATGTACTCCTCTTGAATTGTCGCTTCGAGCATAAATACCCATTACAGAACCTGACGGCGGTATTGCAGTATTCTTTTTATCCAATGGATCAAATATTTCTATCCACGGATGATACAAAGCGGCATAACTTGAATCAAATATATTACGATGAGCCATAACATCGTCAATTTTTTTACTGTCCATGGGTAAATCCAACACTGCAAATCTGCTGCCCAAACTTTCACAGTGTGCAGTCAGACTAAGCTGTACGTTGGCGTCGGTAACTCCGGGAACGGCTATTATGCTTACTATATCGTTATCAATAAAGCTTTGTATTCCGGTACGTTTTCCCGGACCGTTATCAGTTCCGATAAAATCCGAGGGACTCAAAGCTTCTTTAGTACCGTCTGCTCCTCCGTCAAGACCGATAACCAAAATATTCTTATCTTTGCCGGCAAGCATACTAAACGGTGCATCCAATTCTTCAGTTTCTGAAATATTACAGCTAATATTAAGCATATCGGATTTGGCCATTTTATTTTTAACATAATTTGCCGCGCGGACATTTAGACTAACATTTTCATAAAGCTCAACTGTATCCTCATATTTTACTTCAACATTAAATTCACATGTGGAAATTGTTTTTGACGGAAGAATATTATTATCAGTAACTTCTCCTGAAAATTCTTTGGTAAAGCTGATTAAATTATCCTGAACGGAAGAAATTTTATTATATTGAATTTCATTACCGTCTGAAAAAGCAACAATATCTCCCGTCTGAAATCCCGACGCATTTTTAATCTTATACACTTTTCCCTGAGGAAGCTCGTCAACACTTAAAATCTGCGTTTTTGCCTTAGATGACGGTGTAATTATAACTCTTATAAAATTTCCCCATCTTCCAGGATTCTTTGCTGTAAACTTAATAATTTCCTGTTCTGAAACACTTTCAGCACATTTTGCATCCGGAGGTACAACTCTCATAATAAAGGCTCGTGTACCTCCGTTAATGAAAAAGTGCTCTACAGAATATGCCAAAAATCGATATTCTTCAAATTCCGACTGGGATAAATATCCGCCGTACTTTCTTCTGAAATCTGCGAAGCTTGTCACAAGCTGCGGTACTCCTATATCCGGTCCTTTTACACTAAGTCCTATAAATCCGGCTGTACTTGTTCCTACGCCTTCCATTGGCTTAGAACCTGATTCAAATTCCTCTACATAAACGCCGGGAGATAAATATTCTGGCATTAAATTTTTCCTCCTGATTTAATGTGTTTATACATAGTATTCATAACAGGCTTTAGTTATTCCCGCTTGTCTAATTTTTTATTTCTATTTTTTTTGATTTTCCCATTTCGTCATAAAGCCATATAAATGCAGGAAGTGAAACAGGTTCATTAACAGGTATTATTGCACTTATATTCAAATCAAACGCCGGAAGCATTACAGAAATTTCCGAATCATAATTATTTATTAATCTTTTTATATTATATACGCTCATAAAATTGTTTTCAGTTTTTTCAATCGTGATAAATTCTTCTTTCAAAGATTGCGTATCACGTATAAGAAATTTACGTCCCTCAAGGCAAAAACGAAACGGATTATCTACAGATATAAATATATCCGTATTTTTCAACGAGTCTGCAAGAAAAAAATATCCAAATCCCAATACCGCTTTTGTATAACCTACGGTATCAATCCAGACTGTCGGTTCGTGAAGCGGCGGAATTTTTCTTATCAGATTTACAGATAAATAATTACTTTTTTCTTTTAGATTTACAGTGCACTCATAAGAATAATAAACGGAAGATTTAATCAAAAGAATAAATTTTTCGGGAAGCTTTTCAATTATCGAATAAAAACCGTTATCTTTATGTATAGTCTCAATCGGATTACCGTTTATAAAAAAATAAAGCTTATCCTTCGGCGATTTAAATCCAAATGTATCTATACATTGAATTATCAACTGTAATTTCATTTCAGCAACTCCCTGTTTATCATCTCTGAATACCTTTAAAATTCGTATCGGAAACTCTTGTCACAAAACTGCCTGCTTCTGCTGATACTTCGACCGGAGTTATTTTATACGCCACTGATAATCGGTATTCACTTTCCCGAAACGTCCATATATTTGCAATTTCGTCCGGTTCAAGATCGACCATCTGAACCTGAAGCTTATCTATATATGTACCCGGTCTGTAACCTAATTCACGTTCTGTTAAAACCGGCATATTCTGAAAAGTCTGAATCGCCCGAAAAAGTATACGGTGATCCTCCGCCGTTTTATAAACTCCATCCGCTCTGCTGTAAGCTGTTACAAGATAATAAAGCGTTAAAAAGTGTGGAGAAAGTTCCTGAAAGCTGCTCCCTTTACGTATAACAGACGGCGGATTTATATCCGTACACGGACGTATATTATACAAATAAAGACCCAATAAAAAATCTCCAGGCTCCGCAGGTGTGCATATCCCCACTCTCCCTGAACCGACCAGAATATCCGAAAGCGATTCGGAAAGCAGCTTAACCAGTGCATTGTCTAAATTTGTCATTGTTTTCTCCAACCATGGTTAGAATATATTATTCTTAAATCTTTTATTCTTAATATTCACTATCTTCTTCCTCACTTAATTCAAACAATTCATATTCACTATCTTCTTCCACACTTTCCGATTCAATACTTTCTTCATTCTCTAACTTATGTAATAAACTATCTGAATCATCAAGTATTGTTCTAACTCTATTAGCTGCATTGCCACTATTTGGATCTTTTTTATTCCCAAAATTTTCATACTTTTCAATTGCTATTTCAGCATTTCTTTTAGCTTTGTTAGCATCTTTTCTCGTTTCAATATATTTTTTTATTTTCTCATTATTATCATTACTATTTCTAGCTTCATCATATGCTGCTTCTGCATCATCATATGCTTCAGCGGCAATATCAGTATATTTTTCTATTTCTTCAATATATCTATGCTTTCTGTCCTTATTTTTAGAATATAAAAAACTGCCAACGGCTCCTATCATTCCCAATCCCGTAAATATGGTACTTGCTACTCCAGCTGTCCAGTTATAAGAATCCTGGCTGTTTGCCATCTGTACTACTCCGTCTATTGCCTTAGCCTGTAAAGGTACATCATCGGTATCAGCTGAAAACGGCATATTTTCTTCAGCATTCTGCGCAATATCATCGGCATCATGTTCCATTGCAGGATCTGTATTAAGAGGCAGTCCGCCTATTTCTTCATTAGGCTTTACCATATTGCTTTTCTGCTGAACCACATGTCCCAGCTCATGAGGCAGATGTTTTTCCTGTCCCGGAGCAACAAAAACATCATTTCCCTGAGTATATGCATGCGCATGAAGCTGTGCAGGCTTTTCAGAACTGTAATGAACTCTGACGTCATCAAATGAAAATCCGCTGGACTGTTCAAAGCTTTTTTTCATAACTGACGGTATACCGGTTTTTCCTTTTTCAGATGTATCGGTTATTTCGTCCTGCTTTTTATTATATTTATACATATAAAAACACTACTCCTATTGTAATTGAATATTTTTATAATTTATTTTGGGAATTGCAAGATTTGACTTCTCATATTCATATTTTAACGCTGAAAATATATGATCCATAGTCATAGGCGAACCGTCCGCTTGTACTGCCGCCGAAAGCGCCGCCCATTTTATTTCAGCAGGCGTAAGCTCAAAAGTTTCACCAAGAAATTTAAAATCCAAATCTTCATGAGGCATTTTGTCAGGAATAAATCTGCGCCATAGGGTCATTCGTGTTTCAGCGTCAGGTTTAAAAAATTCCAAAGTAAAATGAAGACGACGTTTAAACGCCGGATCTATGTTACTGTTTAAATTCGTAGCAAGCACTACTATTCCATCATATTCTTCCATTTTCTGAAGCAGATGAGCTGTCTGTCCATTGGCATGACGATCATGGGAATCAGATATTTCAGTACGCTTTGCAAAAAGAGAATCTGCCTCGTCAAAAAACAGCAAACAATTATTTTCTTCTGCCTTTTCAAAGATTTCAGATATTCTTTTTTCCGTTTCACCAATATACTTATCTTCTATTCGGCTGAGATCCACTTTCATTACATCAAGTCCAAGCTCAGACGCCAATATATACGCAGACATGGTTTTACCTGTCCCTGAAGCTCCGTAGAATAATATTCCCAGTCCTCTGCCATAAGGAAACAGTTCTTCAAATCCGTATTTTGCTAAAAAACCAGAAAGATTCTTTGCCGTTTTTATAATCTGATTCAAAACTGTTATAATATGTTCATCTGCTATTAAGTCATCTATTCTAAACATTGGATGTATTATTTGTGATAAAGAATTTTCACTATTTAAAAGCATTATTTCACTAATTAACGACTTCATATCTGCATTTAAATTGCAATTTCTGCAAACACCAGCTATTTGTCCGGCAGTAAGGCGATAACGGCTAGAAAGTATTTTTATGTCAGATTCATTAAAATCCAAATAATAATTCCATAAGCAGCGGCGTTTGCTTTCATCAATTGCTCCAATTTTAAAATACATTAAATATCTGTTTTGCAGTGAAATTTTCGTATCTTTAATACTACTGCAAATAAAAACAAAAGGTAAAAAATCAGTTATTAAATTTATCAGTTTTACAGCATTTTTTATTTCCGCATCTGATATCACCAAAGGTACGCTTTCCGTCATAACGCATAATCCCACTAAATTTTCAGAAAATTCCGAAATGTTTTCTATATCCTCCGAATAAACGGTAACCGTATTTTTTCCAAGCTCCTTACATATCTGAGAAGCCAGTACCCGTCTGCCGCTTCCTGTTTTACCCTCTATAAAAATACATGACACACTATTAGCTGAAATAAAGTTTAATATACGTTGGTATAAGTCTTTATATATAATAGGATATTTTTTTATGTATGTATTAAAAAATATATTATTATGTGATATGTTTTTTTCGATTATAAAATTTAATACAATACTTTTTATTTGAAAATGCCGCAACAATCCGCACCCTTCTTCTGAATCAAGCAGATATTTCAGAGTATTATTTTCAACTAAACTTGCAAATACTTCTGCATTTTGAAAAAACGGATAATGTTCTGCTGCTTCAAAAAATGTCGGACTTCCTTTACCTTCTAAAGCTGAAGCCAAAGCAAGCATAAGACACATATATTCAAAACCGGACAGACTGAATCTTTTACGTATAAGTACCATGGGCAACTGTATTTCAGAAGTCATATCTTCGCAGCTTCTTAAATAATTAAACGCTTTAATCACTTCTTCTAAATTATCTGATTCAAAACAAAATCTCATTAAATTGCATATATCGGCTATATGATTAAATATTTCTTCATATGGAGCATTATTTTTTTTATAAAAATCCATTCATAACAACCTCGTTATATTTTATCTATATTTATATATTATGAGAGATATTTTTATTTATGAAAAATTCCATCGATTCAGCATTTTATTGTCTGATTTTATTACTATGCCGAGCAAAAACATATATTCACCATAATGCTAATTACAGCATAAAATATATAGAACATGTATTCACGAGGTGATAATTATGCTTATGTGTGCCACTGTTCTGGAAGTAAACAAAAACAGCTTGCTGGTTCGGGACAATGCTACGTCTCAGGAAGTCGTTGTAAATAAATCCTGCGTATGTAATTTTCGCATCAATGACAGGATCGGAATAATTTACAACGGAATAATGACGATGAGTCTGCCTCCGCAGATCAACGCTTCCAGAATATTTAAAATGCCATTTAACATATGCTTTTAAATAAAATATAAAAAATGAGAAACAGCTTTATGTATTGCTGTTTCTCATTTTTATTAAATTATAATATCAAATAGTATCAATAAATTTTTCAAACGCTTTTTTTCCGTTTTCTGTTCTTTTGAACACACCTGAATCACGAAGAACTTCTTCAAATACCCTGCCGACTTCATTGCGTATAATATTCTCAGCATTATCATTATTGAATTCAGGATGATTTTCCAAAATCCAATTTCCCCAATCAGCATGAGATGCAATTTTTTCAATTTTGTACAAATCACATTGAGATAGCATAGCGTTTTTTAGTATTTCCAGCTCTTCCGAAAGTCTGGCAGGAAGAACAGCAAGTCCCATAACTTCAATTAAACCGATGTTTTCTTTTTTAATATGATGAAGCGCAGAATTCGGATGAAAAATACCCAATGGACGCTCTTTGGTAGTACGATTATTTCTTAAAACAAGATCGCATTCATATTTTGAATCTTTCATTCGTGCAATAGGAGTTATGGTATTATGAGGTATATTACCTGTTTGTGCAAAAATTTCAGCAGATTTATCTGAGTAATTTCTCCATTTACCCAGCACTTCCGCACACGCTTTTTCAAGTAAATCACGGTTTTCAGAAGATAGACGTATAACTGACATAGGCCATTTTACAATCCCTGCATCTACATTCATATAATTTTTTAAGGAAAATGATTTTTCAATCGGTGCTTTTTCCATTGCAAAAGTATAATGTCCGCCTTGAAAATGCTCATGAGTCAGAATTGACCCCCCTACAATAGGCAAATCTGCATTCGAACCTATAAAATAATGCGGAAACTGTTCTATAAAATCAAATAATTTTTTAAAGACTGAAGAATCAATAATCATAGGCGTATGTTTTTTGTTGAACAAGATACAGTGCTCATTATAATAACCATATGGAGAATACTGAAGAAACCAGTCTGAATTATTGATGTTCAGCTTTACAGGACGCAAATTCTGTCTTGCCGGATGTGTCATATGACCTGAAAATCCCATGTTTTCCACACAAAGCTGACATTTCGGATAATTCACAGCTTTTTGTACCTTTGCCGCTGCAATATCCCTCGGATCTTTTTCCGGTTTTGAGCGATTTATGGTAATATCCAGTGTACCGAATTCAGATTCATACGTCCAGCTTAAATTTTTTTCGACTCTTTCCGAACGAATATAATTTATTTTTTTATTAAAATTATAATACCAGTTTGTAGCTGCTGAAGGAGAATCAGAATAATTATTTTGAAAAATTTTATTCACTTCATGAGGAAACGGTGTAAATACCCCCATAAGCTTTGTATCAAATAAATCTCTTGATGTAGCCGTATCCTGAATTATTCTGTTTTTACATGCATAGTCAACAAGTTTGTTTAAAATAGCTTCAATTGACTCATTTGCATTTGTAACATCCGAATCCTCCCAGTCGTCCAGCTTAAAAATATCCATCAGTTGATTTCGAACTACATATTCGTCATCTTCAGTAATAAGCTTATTATGAATTCCATAAACAATAAGTTCTTGAATAAGATCATATACCATTGCCGACGCCTCGCTTTTCAAAATCATTCCCAATTGCATTCAATAAAGTTTTTAGTTATTTTAAATTGTGCAAATATATATTTCCAAATAATAGAATATTCATACTCCCTCATCTCCGTCACCTGTTATTTCAATTCCGCCTACCGGTCTTATGGTGAGAATATAGCATGAATTATCACCGAAAATACGATTCATTTCAATTCTATAATCATTTACAAGTTCTGCCGGTACAAATGCCTGAACTGTTCCTGCAAATCCGCCGCCATGAACACGTATAGCACCTTTACCATTCAAAATTCGTTTACCTGTCATAATTGCAATGGGTATTGCCTGTTCTGTCGCTTTTCTGCATGAATAAAGGTTTTGCAAATAATTTTCAGAGGACGCTCCCGATTCATTTACAAGATTAAGGAATTCTGAAAAATTATTTTCTGACAAAGCCTTAGCTTCAAGTACAGCTCTTCTGTTGTCACCAAAAAAATGTGCGGCACGAAGAACGGCACGGTCTGAAACTTTCTTTCTGATTTCAGAAATATTCTGCCAGAAAAGATTTTCATCTACTTGCCTGAGAACCTTTTTTCCGAAATATTCTGCCGTCTGTTCCATTTCCGTACGAATAGCAGTGTAATCGTCGGTTAGATCGGAATGATTTCCTCTTGTATCTGTAATAACAAGTTCATGATCTGTACTATTAAAATCAAAATTGATTTTGTGTATATCAGGATTATCAATATCATTAAAATCTATGAAAACAAATCCGCCTGCGGAACATACCATCTGATCCATCAAACCGCTTTTTTTACCGAAATAATAATTTTCCGCATATTGTCCGATTTTAGCGATCTCTACCGGACCAGTTTTATTCTGATTGTAATATCTGTTAATAGCTGTTGCAATCAACGTTTCAAATGCTGCTGAAGAAGAAATGCCGCTGCCGCAAAGTACGTCTGATGTTGTATACATATCAAATCCACAGATTTCAACTCCCATTTCTTTGAATTTTGCTGCAATACCTCTTACTATAGCGGAAGAACCTTTTTCATCAATGTGAATATCTAAATCTTTTAATGATACTGCAAATTCTTCATATCCTTCCGACTTTATTCGGATAATTTTTTCATTATGGAATGAAGTGATTCCGATAACATCAAGGTTAACTGCGCCTGCAAGTACGCAGCCATGCTGATGGTCTGTATGATTACCGCCTATTTCCGTTCTGCCCGGTGCGGAATAAACATGGATCTCTTCACGGTTCGGGTAGAGCGCTGTGAATTTCTCCACAGCGCTTATATAACGTATCTTCTGATTTTCAATATCAATTGGTTTATAAATATTCTTAAATAAATTATCCAGTCCGCCGCTTTTTACTTCCTTAATAAAGTCCTTTACAAGCATTGTTTTCCCTTTCTTACTTTTAAATTATTGGTGAAATAACAAATTCAAGCGTCATATTCTTTTCAGAATTTATTCTGAATTCATCATGTACAGGCGCACCCCATGAATCATCTCCGCCCACGCCCATCTGCTTTGCAGCAATTCTGACCCAGGAATAACAAATATCCGGCAGTTCTTCCAAATGCATTGCATTTTCAAGTTCATATGCACTGTAAGGAAGTACGCTCATTTCAAAAGGCGCTTTTTTCTTACTGAATCTGATTCCAATATTATTCTTATCGTAAACATTAAGAAATCTTATTCCGGTTCTGTTTCCGCATTCCTGAGGATTCATATATGCAGACAAATTTTTATAAGCGTTAGAATCCCACAATCCTAGTCTTGCTCCGCAGGCTCTGTCAATGTAGTTTTCATCCGGTCCCATTCCATAATAACTGAAATTTTTATATACTTTATTCAGCTTAAAATCTATTGCAAACACCGGCATATCTGACATTCCTGTCACACCGGGATATTCAACTTTAACTCCAAGTCTGCCGTCATAGAAAGCAGTGTAAATAATCTTATATTCAAACGACGGCGTACAAGAAGCTTTGTAAACAAATGTAACCTCAAGAGCATTTTTTAATTCCTTTGATACAGTTTTATCAGTACAGTATACTGCAAATTTACCTGCAATCAGCCACTGTGAAAGCTTTGAAGGTTCTCCTGCTCCTGTATCGTTGTCAGTCATCGCTCTCCAGAAGCTTACCTTCGGCACTCTTGTTATAAATTCCTTTCCATAATAAACAAGCGAACTGATTCCGCCTTCTTTTTTATCAAACATCATGGAATAATTTTTGCCGTGAACACCTATAATAACGTCTCCATAAACAATAAGGGGCTTTGTATATTCCATATTAGAATCTGAGTTGTTTTGTACAGTAAAAACTTCCTGTGCAAAAGCAATTTCATGACCGTTTTCTGCCCAGATTGTATCTTCAGCCAACACAGCTGATACTTCATACACATATTCACCTGCAAATTCAGGTATTGTCATTTCAATTTTACAAGTTTTTGTTTCCCCTGCATTTACCAACAAATCAATACAATCCTTTTTAATTTCAACTCCGTCTTTTTTCAAATAAATTATAAATTTAAGATTATCCGTACTAATAAACAAATTTTTGTTTTCAACTGTCAAAATACCCTGCTTGATTGTCATTCTTATATTTGAATACAAGGCTTTTACTTCCTGTACTTTCGGTGAATATGTTCTGTCCGCATATACGATACCGTTTGTACAGAATCCATAATCAGACGCTCTGTCCTCAAAATCACCGCCATACAAAAGAGTCCTTTTGCCATCATTATTTTCAATTTCAATTGCCTGATCAATATAATCCCAGATAAATCCTCCCTGATATGCTTCATACTTATCTTCAAGATTTATATAAAGCGACATACCTCCTAACGAATTGCCCATTGCATGCATATATTCACAGCTGATATAAGGTTTGCCTGTATTCTTTTTCAGATATTCTTCTATATCTGAAGGTTTTGCATACATTCTGCTTTCCATGTCAGTAATATTATCATATATGCGATTCCAGACTACTCCCTCATAATGAACAAGCCTTGAAGGATCGGCTTTATGAAAATATTCAGCCATTGCGGCAATAACGTCACCGCAGTAGGATTCGTTTCCGCAGGACCAGATTAAAACACTGGCATGATTTTTGTCACGTTCAAACATAGATCTTGCTCTGTCAAGACAAGCGGCTTTCCATTCCGGCAGTGACGCTGGAATATTCATTGACGGTTCACAAGCTCCAAGCTTTTGCCATGTTCCATGCGTTTCCAGATTGGTTTCATCAATCAGATAAATACCGTATTCATCGCAGAGCTCATACCATCTTGAATTATTCGGATAATGACAAGTACGTACGGCATTGATATTATTCTTTTTCATGAACTTAATATCATACATCATATCTTCTTCTGTAACAGTACGTCCGTTCCTTGCATTAAATTCATGACGGTTAATACCCTTGAAAATAATCCTCTTACCATTTATGCACATAATTCCATTTTTAAGTTCAAATCTTCTGAAACCTACCTTTTCCGTACCGATTTCAATTATATTTCCATTTTCATCAGTAATCTCAACTATTAGTGTATAGAGATTTGGCATTTCCGCACTCCAAGGGCTTATACTATTAATATTCCAATCAATTTTGCTGTCTGTAACAACCGCTTCCGATACACAAATACCGTCGGCAGCAATCAGTTTTGCCGCTACTGCATACCTTGCATTTTTGGCAATAATGTCAAGCTCTGCCGTAAAATGACCGTTTCCGTTTTTGTAATCATAGTCTGCAACAATTTTCATATCCCTGATATGAACTGAAGGTATCGCATAAAGATATACATCACGGAAAATACCTGAAAATCTCCAAAAGTCCTGATCCTCAAGCCAGCTTGCCGAGCTTCTTTTAAAAACTGCAACTGCAAGTTTATTGTCCTTTTCCTTAATATAGTCGGTAAGATTAAATTCGGAAGGCGTAAATGAATCCTCGCTGTACCCTATAAAGCTGCCGTTGAGCCAAACATAAATTGCTGTTTCAGCTCCCTGAAAGGAAATGTATACATCTTTGCCTTTCAAGCCGTCCTCAAGATCGAAATACCTTACATAACTTCCGATAGGATTATCCTTTTCAGAGATATAAGGAGGGAAAAGGGTCTCCCTCCCCTCCCAAGGATACATTGTATTAACGTATTGCGGCTTGCCATATCCCTGCAATTCAATATGTCCCGGAACCCTGATGTTATCAAAGCTGTCAGTATTAAAATCTTCCTTATAAAAATCTTCAATTCTTTCTGATGGATTTTTTGCCCATGCAAACTTCCATATTCCATTCAGATTCTGAATAAAGGAGGAGTTCTTTTCCTCCATCTCATAATAATTTCTGTAATACTTATGATCAGAATGTGCAGCTGTTCTGTTTACTGCAAAAACTTCCGGATCTGAAAGCCAGTCTAATGCGTATTTCATAATTTTTTCCTCCGTTCCCGATTTACGATTCTGTCGTTTTTATTTTTGCTTTTAATTTATCGTTGGCCTGTTCAACATTCATTCTTGAAAGGATTATTGTAATAACAAGATTAAGTATGAATGGAATCCAGAGATACATATAATGAAGCATATTGATGCAGGATTCAGGCTGTACTGAAAGAGAACCGTTATAACCGCTCCATTCAAGCAGCCATCCAGCAATTGCTGTACCAAGTCCGCCGCCGATTTTTACTCCTAAAGACGTACAGGAATACATTGTTCCGTCTACCCTCTTATGTTTTGTCAGCCATGTATATTCAGAGCATGAAGCAATTACAGCGTTCATATCACCCTGCCATGGACCTTGTCCAAAAGCTGCCAATGCGGTGAATGCCAACATTAAAGGTACGCTTCCATAATAACCGGCTACTACTACAAGAAGTCTGCCAAAAGTAGCTAACATATAGCTGTATTTGTTTAATTTATACATTCCTTTCCACTTATGAACCAGCATCGGAGTAAATAAAAGCGCAATTATCAATGGAATATTGATAAACCACGAAAATACACCATACATATTTTCATTAAACAGAACATACGTCATATAGTAAACGCCAACATTTATCATTGCACCGTAAATTTGCTGCAATATATATGTGCCGCAGATCATCATATAATACTTATTCTGAATAAGAAGCTTGAATGCTTCAATAATACCGTATTTCTGTTCTTCTTCCTTTGTATGCTCACCTTCTGAAAGTTCTTCATCTGAGAGTTCCTTTACAGAAAATGTTGAAATCGTATTAACAATGAGACCAATAATAGCGTAAATAATTGCCACTGTTCTCCAGCCGCCTGCACCGCCGCCCATTAATGAAACAAATTTTAATGTTACAGACTGAATAAGAAGACTTGTTGCAAATGCAAATATAAATCTATATGAACCCATCTGTACGCGTTCTTTACTGTTTTTTGTAACAAGCGCTGTCAATGCTGAATATGCAATATTATTTGCCGTATAGAATACGCTGTTCAGTAATGTATAAGAGATAAAAAACCATGCATACTGTGCGAAATCTCCCATACTTATCGGAATTGCAAAGATTGCTATCAGTGTTATTGCACAGCCGATATAACCATAAAGCATCCATGGTCTGGCCTTGCCGAATCTTGACTTTGTCTTATCAATCATTGCGCCAAAAAATATGTCTGTTATACCGTCAAAAATTTTGGAAACTGCAATTAAAGTTCCGACAATTCCGGCGCTCATGCCGATTGTGTCTGTCAGATATATCATTACAAAAGATGAGAGTAAAGCATACACTACATTTCCGGCAATATCACCGGATCCGTACCCCACCTTATTGTACCATTTCAAATATCTCTTTTCAGTCATAGTAAAAAATCTCCTTTCAGTTTTAGCATATCCATTTATAGACAAAATAATTATTTTATAAAATTTAATAATTTCATACGGATATTTATATTGTAAAGAAAACTTATAAATCCGTTTGCCTATCCACTGTAAATACTATTTTGTTGAGAACAGGATTGAATCTGCAATTAAAAGACGTCTTTTTTATTATTATTCTTTTCTTTCTCTGATTACATTATATCACGCTTTTTTCAATATAAAATGCATAAAGTAATCGAATTTATGCACAAAATAATATAATCATCTTGAGGTATGCAAAGAATAGTGATATAATAATAAAACAAACTTTCACGGAGGGAATTTTCATGTTTATTAATGCGGCATATCTTCATAATTCTACGCTGGCAAAGGTAGATACAAGCAAACCACTTATTGTAACAAGCTGCGGAAACTACCGAGTCAAAACCCGTTCAGAAGTTGTTACACACCGTCCAAACGGGAGAAAAGATTATCAGCTTCTTTATATAGCGTCCGGTAAAGCGCATTTTTTTATTAATGAGAAAGAAAAAATCGTTACCGCAGGAAACATTATTGTTTATGTGCCGGATGAACCGCAAGAGTACGTTTACTATAAAGAAGATAAAACAAATGTTTATTGGGTCCATTTTACCGGAAGCGAAACAGGAAAAATTCTTGATGATTATAACATTCATATTGAAAATAACATTCAGTATGTCGGCACATCTCCCGACTACCAATGGCTTTTCAGTCAGATTATTCAGGAGCTTCAACTGTGCAGATCAAAATATGAGGAACTTATTTCTCTGCTTTTGAAAAATATATTTATTCTGATTAGCAGAAGTATTGAAAACAATATTAAATTCAGTGATACAAGCGAAAAAGAAGTTGCATTTGCCATGCACTATTTCAGAAAAAATTATAATATAGAAATAAGCATTGACAAATATGCAGAATCAAGAGGATTAAGCGTATGTTGGTTTATTCGCTGTTTCAAGCAAGTCACAGGTTCAACTCCTCTGCAATATATTTTAAATTTAAGAATTTCCAATGCTCAGAGTTTGCTTGAAAGTACAGATTATTCCATTGCAGAAGTTGCTTCAGCTGTAGGTTATGATAATCCGCTTTATTTCAGCAGACTTTTTCATAAACAGGTTGGAATGCCACCTAAAGAATACCGTAAAAAGCAAAATATTTCAGATAATAATATATAAATAATAAAATTTATAACATACCTATAAACCCATTTTTATTATTTTGTCATTAAAAACACAAAATAGCCACAGTATTTTATTCACTGCGGCTATTTTATTTAATATTTTATTACTTAATACTCATCTGAAAGCTTTTTCCCCATGCTTCCATTGAATCCAGAACCGGCGTCATGCTATGACCAAGCTCAGTCAGAGTATATTCTACTCTGGGCGGCACTTCCGCAAAAACCTCTCTGGTAAGCAATCCATTATTCTCCATATCACGCAGATTGGACGTTAATACTTTCTGAGAAATACCGGTTACAGACTTTTTTAACTCACCGAATCTTTTGGTACCGTTTCTCAGGTCACGAAGAATTAAAACCTTCCATTTATCGCCTATTAGCATCAATGTTGTTTCCACCGGACAAGCCGGTAATTCAGATTTATGAATCATAAATAACCTCCATTAGTATATAATTGGATGTAATATGCTTTCAGATACATTTTATCATATTATTAAAAATAAATCAAATATGACAGCAGGTTTTTTCTTTTCATAAATTCTGAATAACGATAAAATAAACCTCCTATGGTATTAATAAATGCCATAGGAGGTATTGTTATTATAAAAGTATATATACGTAATATCTGTTGCACTTGGTGCTCCAGATGGATGGGTAATGGTTGCAACTATACCAGCCGACATTATTCAATATTATAGTTATACACTCCGTACAACGCAAAAATTGCTCTATCTTTACGGTTTCCCTGAAATAGGTTCAGATGAAGAAGGAGAAACAACAATATCTTTCTAAACGCTGAAAACGTCATATCTGTAACTCTTTGTTAACTTACCGTCTTTGTCAGTATGGTTTACTCATCGCCGTGAGCATCATTTCAACTTCACATTTATATGACTTGCTGACATTCTTTTTAGAATTAACAGTCTTTAAAGTAAACACATGGTTTAATGCGTTAACCACTTTACCTCATAATTATGATTATAAAAAAAGGTAGATTATAACACATTCTTTACTTAAAAAAGATAGCTGACTTTACAATCAGGTGATAAAATGTAATGGTAAACTTAAATTGATATTTTACGAAAATGTTTCGCAGAGTATCGGGTTTAAAACAGAAAAGGAGTTTTAAAATGAAAGCTAAAAAGTTGTTTGCAGGTATTATGGCAATTACTATGCTCGGCGCTGGTTTTACAGGCTGCGGTACTACAGAAGATTCTTCTTCGAAGAGCAAAACAAACGCTGAATCTTCCGCAGATTCAAAACAGTCGGATAATTATACTGATACAATAACACTTGTATGGTATCCGAATGAATCAGCAGAAGATTATCAGGAAGCCAGAAACGAAGTGGGAAAACTTATTGAACAGGCTACAGGCAAGACTGTGGAGCAAAAGCTGACTACAGATTATGCCATTGCCATAGAGTCTCTTTCCAATGGTACGGCACAGATCGGCTGCTGCATGGGTGCAGAGGGCTATATCCAGGCAAAGAACTCAAATGATGCGGTAAATCCGCTGTTTGTTCAATCCGGAGAATCCGGTACTCTTGATGACGCTCTTTATTACAGTTTCTTTGCAGTAAAGGAGGAAAATGCAGACCAGTATCTGGACGGCGATTCTTACAGCATTGACAATATTAAAGGCAAGAAAATGTCTTTCGTTTCCAATAGCTCCACTTCCGGATTTAAGGTTCCGACCAACCAGATCATCTCTCATTTTGCTGAAGATAACTTGATCGTAGATGATTTGCTTGAGGGCGGAAGCGATGCTTTCTTCTCAGAGGTGCTTTTCGGTGGTTCACATCAAGGCTCTGCCTTTAACCTGCTTTCAAACAAATGCGACATTGCTGCATTCTGTGACATTGAACTTGCACCTTATGTTACCTGTACAGAGGGAGAAGCGGCTGCGACAGGTTCTGTTTATACAATTAATGATGATGCTAGCGCACCGTTCGATACCGTAACAGGTTCAAAGTTTACTGTAATTCAGTCAATTCCGGTGCTCAACGGTCCGTTTGCCTATAATGGCGATACGCTCAGTCCAAAGGATGTACAGTCCATTCAGGAACTGTTCACATCAGATGAAGTTGCCAATAATGAACTGATTTTTTATCCGGAAGGCGGTATGGGACTGCTTGAAAAGGAATCAGATAAAATGTGCTTTGTCACAGTAGAGGATTCATGGTATGACCCGATCCGCAACATGGAATCCTGAGGAGAGTATGTATGCCGATTCTTGAATTTCAGAATGTAAGCAAAGTTTATAATAATACTGCCACAGCACTTGACAATGTTTCCTTTTCGATTGATGAAGGAGAATTTGTATCAATAATAGGTCCGTCTGGTGCCGGAAAATCAACTGTTCTAAGGTGTATTAATCGTCTTATAGACGCAACCTCCGGCAATATTGTCTATGATGGGCAGAATGTTATGAAACTGAAAAAACGTGAGTTAAGACAGGTGCGAACAAAAACAGGAATGATCTTCCAGCATTATAATTTGGTGAACAGGCTTAGTGTAATTGAAAATGTACTTCACGGCAAACTGGGACAAAAATCCACAGTCTGTGGTGTTATAGGGGCATACAGCGAACAGGAAAAGGAACGTGCCTTTGCAATTTTAGATGAACTCGGACTTGCCGACCAGGCGTATAAGCGCTGTGATGAATTGTCCGGAGGACAAAAACAGCGTGTTGGTATCGCACGTTCAATCATGCAGGATCCCAAGCTTATTCTCTGCGACGAGCCGATTGCGTCCCTTGACCCAAGAGCATCAAAAGTAATAATGGATCATCTTCAGAAGATAAACCGTGAAAGAAAAATCACCTGTATTGTCAATCTGCACCAGGTTGATGTTGCACTGAAATATTCAGAAAGAATTATCGGTGTTTCAGCCGGCAAAATTGTCTTTGACGGCAGACCTGATGAACTGACAGATGATAAGATACACGCAATTTACGGTTCAGACGGCAGCGACCTGATAACCGATATACAGGGTGAAAAGTTATGAATGAAAGTGTAAAAAAAGTTTTCTTTAAACGAAAGATAACATATTTAGTTATCTTTGCAACACTGATAGCGGTATATGTCATTTCTGCATCTGCAACTGAATTTCATTTAAGTGAGGGACTTGCCTCATTTCCGAAAGCAATGGCATGGATTGGACATAATCTCATGCCGGATGAAAAGGCAATGGAGCGTTTTCCGAAGATACTTGACAAGCTTATTGAAACGGCTCTGCTGTCAGTTGCAGTAACAGTAATTGCGGCAATATTTGCTTTCTGTTTCAGTTTGTTCGGTTCAAAGGCAACAGGCTTTAACGGAATTGTAAACCGTATTGTCAGAATCGTTGCAGCATTTTTCAGAAACGTTCCTGATGTTGTATGGGCAATGCTGCTGATGTTTTCTTTCGGGCAAAATATCCTTACCGGTTTTTTCGCTCTGTTTTTTACGACTTTCGGACTGCTTACACGTGCATTTATTGAAACCATAGACGAGGTTAGTGCAGCCGGAATAGAGGCGCTGAACGCCTCGGGAGCAAACTTTATCCAGACTGTTTTTCAGGCAATAATCCCGTCTGCAATGCCGGGAATAGTAACATGGATACTTTACATGATTGAAACGAATATCCGTAACTCCACACTTATAGGAATACTAACTGCAACGGGAATAGGCTATCTTTTTGACCTTTATTACAAAAGACTTGATTTCAGTTCCGCAAGCTTAGTCGTCGTTTCAATTATTGTGCTGGTCATTGCCATTGAGCTTGTTTCAAATCTAATAAGGAAGGTGATTTTATAATGGATCAGACAACACCTGTTCTGACCCAATACAGCGGAGTATGCAATGCAAGGCGAAAACGCAGCGGTAAAATAAAAATTGGAGTTCACAGCAAAAGCAACAGCGCTGTAAAAATTCTTATTACTGTACTCCTGGGACTTACAGTTTATGCGTTTATTTCCTTTGATTACAAGGAGATAGTGCTGGGTGAAGCAATTGCCGCCACTCTCAGAAACGTTAAAACTGTATTTTTAGAACCAAAGCTTTCTACCGACACATTCAAGAATGTGATGTATCAGTTATTCTTGACGTTTTGCCTTGGCACTCTTTCAACTATTTTCGGTGCAATTGCCGCCTTTTTCTGTTCACTGCTTTGTGCTAAAAATACTGCACCGTCCGGTGTGGCAAATGCTGTAAAGTGTGTAATTGCATTGATACGTGCAGTTCCTACCGTTTTATGGGTACTTATTTTTGCAGTATCAGCAGGACTTGGAAGCGTGGCAGCAGTCATCGGTCTTACATTCCACAGCTTTGCTTATCTGACTAAGGTTTATGCCGAATCAATCGAAGAGATCGACGATGGTACTATCGAGGCGCTTCGTGCCAGCGGCGCAGGGTTCTGGCAGATAGTTTTTCAGGCGATCGTACCTGCCTCCTTAAGCCGCATGGTCGCATGGACATTTATGAGGTTTGAGATTAACTTTACTAATGCGATTGCAGTAGGCGCTGCTGCCGGTGCAGGCGGTATTGGATTTAATCTTTATATGGCAGGAAGCTTTTATTTTAATCTGCATGAAATGGGTATTCTTACATATATCGTTGTTATTGCTGTGGTAATGCTTGAAATGTTCTCGACCAAAATTAAGGAAAGGGTAAAATAAAACTGAAATGGAAAAGAAACGTTTATTTAAAATTCTTTCCAAAGCTGAAAGCGAAAAGGTAGCAGAGCTTGGAAAGAAAATACGGGATAAATATCCGGTCACGGTAATAAAAAAGCCGGAAAAGACTCTTGCAATGATAAAAATGCGTGAACCGGTGCAGAACAGTCTGTTTTATCTCGGAGAGGTTATAATATCCGAGGCATCAGTTTCAATTGACGGAACTGTGGGCAGAGCAGCCGCTATGGGAGATGATTTTGAAAAAACACTGAATATGGCTGTAATAGATGCAGCCTGCAACAAGGGTATTTTTGAAGATGAAAAAATACTGCTTGAATGGGAAGCAAAACAAAATGAAATAACAGAAAAGGAAAATGCCATGCTGCAAAAAACAAAGGTGAATTTTCACTCTATGGATTCGGAGGTGACGGTATGAATACTCTCCACAATTTTGACGAGGTATTTGATACTCAAAGAGTATTCCGCAAGCTTCTTGAAGCTATGTCAAATCCGGGAAGAATTGTTTCGGTATCAGAAGAAAAGGACAGGCTTTTCGGAGACTTCCCATCATTTCTTGCAGTTGCAATGACGCTAATTGACAACGAAGTAAGCTTCAGCGCTGCCGGAAATAAGGAATTAAAACAAGACATAATGCTTGTAACCCTTTCCCCTGAAGCCGACACAAGGACGGCGGATTATATTTTTGTTACGGACACCGATATACTTCCGGAGATTCTTGAAAAGGCCAAGTTTGGTACGCTGTCCGACCCTCACTGCTCTGCGACAATTATTATACGTGACAACGGCGAAAAATGCATTAATGCTTGTCTTTGCGGTCCGGGGATAAACGGCGAAACAGAGATTTCCTGCTCGGAGGTATTCTGTACTGCTCTTGAACTCAGAGATGCCCAGAATTATGAATATCCTCAGGGTGTGGATATGATCTTTATATCGGACAGCGGCGATATTACTGCTGTTCCAAGACTTGTGAAAAGGAGAGAAAGCAATGGCATATGTTGCGGTATCAGGCGGTGAAGAGGCAATTGAGGCGAGTATTCGTCTGCTTGATTATTACAGAAGCGGTACAGGCAAGGATTTAGAGATTGACGCACTTGTACATAAATTCGGACTTCTGATTGACAAGGTTATGAGTGAATCGGGACTTTATTCAAAGGAGTATGCAGCGCTGGCTTTAAAGCAGTGTGAGGGTTCGCCCGAGGAGGCAGTCTTTCTGCTGAGAGCCTATCGTTCTACCCTTAAAAGAAGTCATTACACAAATGTTGCAGATACCGGGAAAATGCGCATTGTCCGCAGGATCTCAGCTGCATTCAAGGACATTCCCGGCGGACAGATGCTTGGTGCGTCCTATGATTACACTCATCGTCTTATCCACTTTGAGCTTGAGAATGAAAATGCCGCAGAGCTGCATAAAAAGTTTCAAAAAATCCTTGCAGAACAGACGCCGGAAAAAGTACAGTCCTGCGGACGGGTTTCCGATATGCTAAAGGACGAAGGGCTCATTGATCGTTTCCCTGAGAACAACACTGAACCTTATGACGTTACTGAAAAGCTGCTGGAATTTCCGGCACCGAGAAGTGCACGCTTGCAGACAATAACAAGAGCAGATACAGGATTTATTTCCGGTCTTGCCTATTCCGTACTCAGAGGATTCGGACAGGTTCATCCTACTGTGGGAGAGCTGCGCAGCGGTTACATTGAACTTGAAATCCCCTATCCCGATTCGGATAATGATACGATTTATCTGGGGGAAATTTTGATTACTGAGGTCGAAGCGTTTGCACAGTCCAGCGATAAAGATCAGTTAAAGCTTGCAAGCGGCTACGGAGCAGTATTCGGCAGAAATGAAAACAAAGCAATTGCAATGGCTGTTATCGACCGTGAAATCGAACGAGGCGGAGATTATGCGGCACAAGACGAGGAATTTGTACTTACACACGGAGACTGTCTTGAAATGAACGGTTTTATTTCACATCTCAAACTTCCTCATTATGTCACATTCCAGTCAAAGCTTGACGCAGTAAGAAAAACACGGAGGAAACAGGAAAATGAAGAACGCTGAAAATTATAACTACGCATTTTTAGACGAGGGTTCAAAGCGTGAGATACGCAGATGTATTCTGAAAGCCGTTGCAATTCCAGGCTATCAGGTACCTTTTGGTTCAAGGGAACTGCCCATAGGCAGAGGCTGGGGAACAGGCGGCATTCAGCTTACTCTTTCCCTTATCGGTTCTGATGACACGCTTAAAGTCATCGACCAGGGCAGTGATGAAAGCGTCAATGCAGTCAATATAAAAAAATTTGTAAGGCTTACTACAAATGCACAAGTCACTTCAGACACACGCAAGGCAACGCTTATACAAAGCCGTCACAGAATACCGGAAATTCCTCTTGAAAACGATCAGATACTGATTTTTCAGGTACCTATCCCTGAACCGCTAAGAATAGTTGAACCGAGAGAGGAAGTAACCAAGAAAATGCACGCTGAAAAGGACTATGCACCGATTTGGTTACAGCTTTATGAAAGCATTATTCGATACGGCAAAGTAACAATTCCAACAGAATATCCATGTACGGTCGAGAACAGATATATCATGAACCCAAGTCCTATCCCGAAATTTGACAATCCGAAGCTGCATATGTCAAAGTGTCTTTATCTTTTCGGCGCAGGGCGTGAAAAGAAAATCTATGCAATTCCTCCGTATACCAATGTTGTGTCACTTGCCTTTGATGATGTCCCATTTGAGCGTGAAAGCTTTAAGGGAAAAAAGTGCAGACTTTGCGGAAGTACAAATACTTATCTTGATGAACTCTTTGATTCGGAAACGGGAGAAAAATTTTATCAGTGCTCCGATACATCATATTGCAGGGAGGTGCGTCTGAATGCAGCTGAATGAAAAGCCTGTTTTGCAGGTGGAGAATCTTACAGTACGCTATGGTGAAGGCTGTCCTCACTGTAAGGAAAGCCTTGAAAAAAACCGCTGTACAGTATGCGGAACAGTATGGGCGGCAAACAATGTTTCAATTGATGTTTACCCTGGAGAAGTTCTGGGAATAGTCGGTGAGAGCGGTTCAGGAAAATCTACGCTTATGCAAAGCCTTTACTTTGATCTTGAACCGACTTCCGGCAGCGCATTTCTCAGCGGTTATCATAATGGTAAAGAAAGCATATGGAACGCCAGTGCCGCAGAAAAGCGAAATATAAAAAACTGCGTAATGGGTATGGTTTATCAGAATCCCGTTCGTGGTCTGAGAATGGATTATTCCGCAGCCTCAAATATTGCGGAAAAACTGATCGCAGCAGGAAACCGTGAAGCAGGCTTTATGACAGAACGTGCAAAGGAACTGCTGACATCTGTTGAAATACTTACATCAAGAATGGGTGAAGCGCCGAAAAATTTTTCAGGAGGAATGCAGCAAAGGGTACAGATCTCAAAAGCACTTGCAAACAATCCCTCAATACTGCTCCTTGATGAGGTCACAACAGGACTTGATCTTTCGGTACAGGCAAGAGTACTTGACCTGATACGCCGTATAAGAGCGCAGTACGGAATTTCTATCCTGCTTGTTTCTCACGACCTTGCGGTAATAAGAATGCTTGCGGACAGAACTGTCGTTATGTTGGACGGAAAAATCATTGAGAGCGGTCTTACCGACCAGATATTAGAAGACCCTCAGCATGCATATACACAGCAGCTTGTACATTCGCTGCTGTAACAGGAGGAAGATATGATTGCAATAAAAAACGGACGAATTGTTACGCCCAATGAAATTATAGAGAACAAAACGCTTTTGATCCACAAGGATCGTATCATTAATATCTGCAATTCAGATATCAAGGCAAAAAAGACCATCAATGCTCACGGCGGATATGTCATGCCCGGATTTATAGACGTTCACTCTGATAAGATAGAACAGTTTATTTATCCACGCCCCACAGCACGTTTCCCCTTTGAACTTGCATTAAAGGAATGTGAAAAGGAACTTCTCCAGCTTGGTATCACTACCATATATCATTCCTTTTCACTGTATAAAGATGAACTTCTCGGTACAAGTCCCCTTCGTACAAAGGAAAACGTACTGGAAATGGCGGAACTGATAGCGAATATACACAAGCGCCGTCATTTGATACATCACCGTTTCCACCTCAGAATTGAAATTGACAACATTGAAGCGTATGACATTGCAAAGGAAATGATGGAACGTGGACTGGTACACGAAATTTCCTTTATGGATCACACTCCGGGTCAAGGGCAGTACCGCAGCCTTGAAGTTTACCGTGATACCGTAGACAAATATCATGGCATGGAAAATGAGGCTATGACCTTTGAAGAAGTTCTGGAGCATCACAAGGAAAAGGGTATGCTTTCATTTGAACAGTTAAAAGAGCTTGCTGATATGGCGCATGAAAGAAACATTACTGTTGCATCCCATGATGATGATACTGTGGAAAAGCTGAAGATAAACCAGCGTCTGGGAGTTGACATAAGTGAATTTCCTATTACGGAAGATACTGCAAAAGCTGCCCATGACATGAATTTTTATACAGTTGCAGGTGCTCCAAATATTCTGCTGGGCGGCTCTCATTCTGGTAATATGTCGGCGGCTGACGCAATTGTCCATGGGTGTGCGGACATCCTCTGCTCCGATTATTTTCCTCAGGCGATTTTGCAGAGTCTGTTTATAATGCGTGATAAATACGGTCAGTCACTGCCGGAAATGGTAAAAAAAGTAACTCTGAATCCGGCAAAGGCAATGAGGATAGACAAGAATTACGGCTCTATTGAAAAGGGCAAAAAAGCTGATATTGTAATTGCTGATATTGTGGACGATTATCCGGCTATTACCCATGTTATTGCAGATGGAAAGCTTGTGTCAAAAATTAAATACAGGAGGCAGACGGTATGAACATTCTGAAATTAAACGGTCTTACCAAAAACTTTTTTCTGCATAATGCAAACCGTAAAATCCATTCCTGCCGGAACATAAGCTTTACTCTTGAAGAGGGAAAATTCCTTGGTATAGTGGGTCGCTCCGGAGCAGGAAAATCTACCATATTAAAATGTATTCACCGTACATATATCCCTACCGATGGTGAAATAATCTACAACAGTAAAGCGTTCGGAGAGATAAATCTGACTACTGCGACAGAACGTGAAATACTGTATCTGCGTAATCATGAGATCGGATATGTTTCGCAGTTTTTGAATGTTATGCCAAGAACTACTGCAAAAGAACACGTTATGAATGCGCTGACGGAAACGGGTCACAGCGCTCATGAGGCAAAGGAAAAGGCTGAGAAAATGCTTGATTATTTCCGCCTGCCCGAAAACCTGTGGGACATTTACCCCAACACATTTTCCGGCGGAGAACGGCTCAGACTTAACCTTGCTCATACCATGGTAAAGCGTCCCCGCCTTATGCTGCTGGACGAGCCTACCGCTTCTCTTGACGACCAGTCAAAGTTGTTGGTACGTGATATGATTTTAAGTCTGAAAAATGAAAACACAAGTATGATTGGTATATTTCACGATCTGAAATTCATGGACGGGATCTGCGACAATGTATTTAATATTTCGGAGGGAACTTTTGAATGATAAAAGCTGATATGCACATACACTCCACAGTATCTGACGGCAGCTTTACAATACCTGAACTTATCAGCCGTGCCAAGGAAAACAGTCTGGATGCAATAGTGATCACCGACCATGACACGCTTTCCCACTCAAAGCAGTTGCCGGAACATTCCGGAATAAGGGTGACTGCCGGAATAGAAATTTCCGCCTTTGATTATGAGAAAAATTTTCGTGTACATATTCTGGGGTATAACATCAGAAATATTGATTTGATTGAAAAGACTGTGCGTCCCACACTGGAAGCACGTCATGAAAATTCTCTTAAACAGATAGGTATTCTCAATCAGCACGGCTATGAAATTGATATAAACGATCTGAGAAAAGCCGACGGCAAATACATATACAAGCAGCATATCATGGAGAATCTTGTCAGACGTAAAAAAGCAGCTGAAATGTTCGGAAATTTCTATTACAGTACTTTTAAAAACGGCGGTATCTGCGCCTTTGATATCAGATATATATCCCCTCTAGAGGCTCTGAAAGCCATAAAGAATTCGGGAGGGCTTGCTGTTCTGGCACACAGTGGTCAGCAGCAGAATTTCAGCCTTATACCGGAGCTTGTTAAAAACGGTCTGGACGGTCTAGAGCTTAATCACCATTCTAATTCGCCCAAGGACAGGGAAACCATCAGAGAATACGCTGAAAAGTATTCTCTGTTCCTGACTGGCGGAAGTGATTTTCATGGTGAATTTGAACCGGCAGATGTTGACTTAGGCGATTTTATTGCCGAGCAGAGCGGTATAGAAAAAATCTTTGACTAAAGGAAGGTATTATCCATGATAAGAAAAGCAGTACCGGAAGATATGGATATAGTGTATAAACTTATCTCCGAACTTGAAGAATGCGAATTTCCGGAAAGTGAATTTAAACAAATTTATGATGAGATTTTAAACAGCAGGCATCACTGCGTTTTCCTTTATGAGAAAAATTCAAAGGTTATGGGGCTTCTGCATCTTAGGCTTGAAAATCAACTGCACCATTGCGGCAGAACAGCGGAAATTATAGAACTAATCATTGAGGAGAGTCATCGTTCTGAAGGAATAGGGAGGTCATTAATTAATGCTGCTTTTAAATATGCTGTAAAACAGAATTGCAAGATTATTGAGGTAACAAGCAATCGTAAAAGAACAGCTGCACACCGCTTTTACCAAAAAAATGATATGGAGCTTACTCATTTTAAATTTACAACGGATACAGACAAGTTTTCATTATATAATTTGGGATTTGATATGCCCCTACAATATCACAGTAATCTCTAGAACAACAAAATAAAGCATCTAAACATTATGCAAATTTGTGTATCAACATAAGCTTAGATGCTTTATTTAGATTTTAACTTTTTTAATACTATTCTATTGGCAACAATATCTCTACTTTAAATACCGTATCATCATTAAGTACATTAAATGTTCCGCTATACTTTTCTGCTGATGCTTTTATTATTGACAACCCAACCCCCTTATGGGACTCTTTAGTAGAAATAATGTTGTCAAAACGTTTTTTCACATAGCCATTAAAACTATTTTCAAAATAAATAACATAAAAATCGTTCACACGACCTATTAAAATACGAATGAACCTATCTTCGACTTTTATTTTTTGGCAAGCTTCAATTGCATTGTCCCACAAATTCGCAAATATTGCGGTCAAATCCAAATCGTTAACAAATTCAAATAAAATGTCCTCTATTTTTGTTTCTACCTTAATTGATAAATTTTCCGCCTCAGAAATTTTTTGACTCATTATAACACTAAGAATTTTATTTGAACACTGAAAACCTTCGAATAATACATCCACCTCTTTTTCTATAACATCGCTATATTCTTTAGCTTGTTCACTATCTAAGTTTTTCAAAGACCTAAGAACTTCTAAATGCTTCTTAATATCATGCATTACAACTCGTGATTTTTCATATCTGTTATTCATTTCAATATAATGCTCTAATTGAAGCTGACTTTGGTTCCTCATCAACTCATATTCATACTTATCTTTATACGCTCTGGCAATTTCTCCTGTAACATACACTATATAGATACTAACAATTAAAAATCCTATTAAAATAAACAAGTCGGTTATAACATCAGATATATTATCAATTCTTATTGTAAAATTGTATTCCACAAATAGTGCAAACAACACAAACAGTCCTATCAACAGCAGCTGTCTAAATTTAATCGCTTCCAAATGTCCTTTTATAATTACCGATATAAATATCACCCATACTATTACCATAAACATACAATAAAAGTTATTAAACATTAGTACGCACTTTATATCTTCAGAAATTGCAGCAAAATCATTTCCGGTTATTACAGAGCATAATAATACAGAAGATACATTAGCAAACACTGAAACAACTATATATATTGCGTTATATATAAAAGTCTTTTTTGTTTTTTCCTTAAACATCAATGAATTTAATATGCAGGCATACACAAATAAAAATATTGAGTTAAAGTATGCTATATTCATTTTTATAAAAAATTGATTCACTAGAACAATACATATAATTGAAAAAAAGAATGTAATAATATAAACTGTTTTATTGTGATATTTTGGCTTATATAATTTATAGAACAACAAAAACATTAATAAACTAGTAATACTTGAGCTTAAAATTTGAATCAAAGTTCTAGCTACTGAATCATTCATATAGTCCTCACTTTCAAAGTATCCACTAATTTATTAGAAAGTTTGTATATAAACTCTTCTCTCTTCTTCTGTGCCAACGGCAACATACTGCCATTCTTCATTATAATTACAAACTCATTCTGAATTCTCTGAACATACTTTAGATTCAATACACAATCACGCCTTGTTTGATAAAACTGATCCTTATTTAACTTATTATATATATCCGTCAGATTCTCTCTAACCAATACTCGTTCATCGGCAGTATGCACATATACCTTTTTCTTTGCTTCAAACATAAAGTAGTATATATCATTCACCTTAAAACAAGCAACACCTTCATTAGTTGGAAATGTTATGATTTCCTCGCTCGCATCATTTAATGCAGCTAAGTAATCTCTCATAACCTTATGTAATTCTTCAGATTTAAACGGCTTTATAATAAAATTAAATGCATGTACTTTATATGCTCTGCGCCAGTAATCAATATAGCTCGTTATGTAAACTATTGGAACATTCATATCCATCCTACGTATTTGCAGTGCCACTTCAATTCCGTTTGACCGCTGCATTTCAATATCTAAAAATATAATATTAAATTTTTCATCCGCAACTAACAAATCAGTTCCATCACAGTATGTAGAAATTTTAGCTGCTAATTTCTTCAATTTACAATAATCAGCCAAGATCTGTTTAATTTCTCCTAAAGCTTTGATGTCATCATCGCATATAGCAATATGTAGCATACTTCTACTCCTTCTGTAGAGCAATTATATTTTAAAATTCGTTGAAGAAGAATGTAATAAGCAAAAAAATAAGACTATCTAAGCAGCCTTTCTATGGGCAATTCTTCTATTTTTATATCATTAATTACAGTTTTCTCAGAACAAACTGTAATTAGATACTCAGTTGCTCGTTTAGTTACAAAACTACAGTTTATACTTTCATTCAAGACATCAAAAGATTTCAATGGTTTAGATAATCCTAGTCCAAGCATTTTTACATATGCTTCTTTCGAAGTCCAAATTTTATAAAACGCTATATTAAGTTGTTTACTATTTATAATGTACTCATATTCATTGCAAGTAAAAAAACGCTTTGCCATCTTGAGATTTTCATCAGCAATTTGCTCAATATCAATGCCAACTGGAAAACTATCACCTACAAATACAATAGCATTTCCCGAATGTGACACTGAGAAATGATAATCGCGACTATTTAAAACATATGGCTTACCGTGTTCACCGTATCCAAATTCAATATCGGAAGGAATAATACCTAAACGCTGTGATATTTCATTTCTGATAAGCAGACCTGTTAACAAGGATACTGTTTTATCTTTATCAAAATAAAATCGAGATATTTTATCCTTGCGTCTTTTTGAAATCAAAGGCAAATATTGTTCATAACAACTAAACTCTTTATTTTTGTCAATATACATCAACTTCACTTCCATGAAAACTATTCCTTCTTTATAATGTAAGAAGAAATAACCAACCATGAACTGTATTCTTCATTTTTTCACTGTCTACAATCATATACTGTGAAAAGTGAGTAGTTTTTGTGCTGATAGTTGACTGTGTATTATTGCGAGTTGTAGGCATTTCTTCAAATATCTCCTCTTTTTTATTATACCAAAGAATAATTAAATTGTCAAATTCTGTATTTCCAAATTTGATGACATAGCATCTACATCTGTTGATGTAAAAATATAATTTTAAACAATAAGGATATTGCATATTAAATGTTCAAACCTGTTTTCCATATAAGCCTGTGTTGCTGCTTGAATTTCTCTTTCTAATTGAGTATTTCTGTCCATTTTTACCTCCGTTATTTATTCATTACCTATGTATAATAACTATTTTTTATAAACTAAAAAACGGAACTGGATATACTTTTCCAGTTCCGTTTTCATAAAATATTTTATTATTACTATCAATTGCTTACGTTATTGACTGCTCTGCCAAATACTTTGCAATATCCGCGGCATCTTTGGCTGTAATTTTACCGTCCTGATTGAAATCCATAGAAGGATAATCCTCAGCTGTTATCTTCTCTCCTGAAATAGACGACTGTGCAAGCTCTTTTGCAATAAATGCTGCGTTGCTTGCTGCAAGCTTTCCGTCGCCGTTGGCATCTCCTTTTATTTCAGGAATTGTAACCGTTGTCGTTATCGGAGTTGTTTCAGCAGCTGATGTTGTACAAATAGCAGTTGTTTGTGTTGTTACAACTGTTGTTTCAGTTGTTGGTGCTATACTAAAAAAGTGGACAGCAAAAAGCGAAAGATGGTATAATAATAAA